>OIYV01000017.1_pt1 | contig 141815 bp, 112 predicted proteins | sample 1588251 | NCBI WGS metagenome assembly OIYV01 (sample SAMN03283282) | human gut metagenome | biome: human-associated habitat; material: feces | host: Homo sapiens | place: Peru | collected 2012
CAGGTGCGAAGCACTGGCATCGCTAAAAGGCTGTTTTTTATGTTTTTGTTTCAGTGCCCCCAGTATTGAAATAATTTGCAATTTCAAGAAGCAACGCCACATATAAACAAGAAAACGAGAGAACCTGTTGGGGTTTCCTCGTTTCTGTTGCGGAAAGGGAGGGATTCGAACCCTCGGTACCCGTAAGGGTACAACGGTTTTCGAGACCGTCCCGTTCGGCCACTCCGGCACCTTTCCAATATGTCTACAACTTCTTCAGTGATGCTATTGCGGCAGTTCTGTCTTCTGATTTGAAAACGTAGTTGCCAGCAACCACCATGTCAACTCCAGCCTCGGCTAATTTTGCGCCGGTTTCGGCATTTACGCCACCATCAACTTCGATGATGGCTTTGCTGCCTGTGGCAGCAATGAGTTGGCGAAGTTCTTTTACTTTCTCTATTGTTCCAGAAATAAATTTCTGTCCTCCAAATCCAGGATTCACCGACATCAACAGCACCAAATCCACATCTTGCAGTATGTCTTTGAGCAAGCACACTGGAGTGGCGGGGTTGATCGATACGCCTGCTTTCATGCCAGCATCGTGAATTTGCTGTATCACCCTGTTGAGGTGAACGCAGGCCTCGTAGTGAACCGTCATTATCTCTGCACCACAATCTTTCACTTCGGCCACAAACTTTTGAGGCTCAACAATCATCAGGTGCACATCTAATGGCTTCTGACAATGCTTATTCACATATTTCATCACGGGAAAACCGAATGAAATGTTGGGCACAAACACACCGTCCATCACATCAAGGTGAAGCATATCAGCATCACTGGCATTGATGAATTCCAGTTCTTCAGCCAAATGGGCGAAATCTGCCGACAGAAGTGAAGGTGATACTTTCATATTATCCTTTCTTTGGTGAGCCTTTTAAGCCTTTATAAGCAATGTATAAAACAATAATTCCAAACAATGCAAAACCTGCGTAAGTGAGGTATTTGTTGTTGGCTTCGAGCTGAGCGTATAAATCAGGCTCTGCTACGAATGTGCTTAACCACCAGCCAAGAGTCGCTAATGCCACGTTCCAAATGCCAGCTCCAAGAGTGGTGAACACTGAGAACTTAAGGAAGCTCATGCGTGCCAAGCCAGCAGGAATTGAAATCAGCTGGCGTATGCCAGGAATCAAGCGTCCCAAGAATGTGGAGATTGATCCGTGGTCGGCAAAATACTTTTCAGCCTTTTCCACTTTCTCGGCATCAATCAAACACATGTGACCGATTCTACTGTTCGCGAAACCGTAAACCACAGGTCGGCCAATGAACATTGAGATGACATAATTCACACATGCGCCCACTAAAGCGCCCAATGTGGCAACCAGCACCACCATCACCACGTTGATATTTGCATTACCTACACCTGAACACGCAAAGTATGCGGCAGGGGGCACTACAATCTCGCTTGGGAATGGAATGAAGGAACTTTCAACAGCCATCAGCAAGAATATCAGCGTGTAACCCATATTGTCTTTAAACCAATTGTAGAGCGTTTGAGCGTCTAAATTAGGCATATAAACAATAACAGAGGCCACTAATGCCACCAATATGATTGCCCCAATGAGCAATTGAATTGTTTGCTTCTTCATCTTTTAATTCTGATTGCGAGTGCAAAGATACAAATAATCATTTAAATTTCATAGCCTAATTGGCGAAACATTTTGCAATATGCCTCAGCTTTTTTTTCTAAAGCCAGCGGATAGGCACGAGATGACGATGGCATTCTGAACAATTTAAACCGATGCCCGGCATATTCACACTCCACCATCTCTCCCATTTTGGGAACCTCCACGTTTGCCATTGAGGCTATCACGTCAGTGGCCTTCTCCCCTGCCGTAACCACCGCCTCAAGCGTTGGGCAAGTGGCGAAAAAAGCCTTCAAATCAATGGTTTCGACAATTTCAAGGAATTTGTCGCTTGCATTGTCTTTCAGGCGGCGCACACGGGTGGCGGTATCGTAGAGGGCGATATGCTGCTCCGTGAGGAATGCCTTGATTTCTTCCAGGCGATAGGAGCGCTGCTCTGCGTTGTAGAACTTGAATCGGTCGGCATAAAAAATATGCCCCATGATTTTCCACATATCGTTTGTTTTGTTTGGGTAGAAAAATTCCATTGCCCATCTGTTTGGCTTTGGTGGGAAAGTACCCAGCATCAGCACTCTTGCCCCATCTGGCAGAAATGGAGGAAATGGGTGACTCTCTATCGGTAATTTTTGCTTCATTATGCAATACATTATATAAATAATGTGCAAAGTTACACAATTCTTTAATTCAAAAAAAGTGGGGGTGGTGCTGTCGATGATGTGTTTTTCCTGCTTCATTATATATGGAATATTGCAAAATTGTTGGCGAGGGCGATATATTTCTGCTATTTTTTGAAATTATTTTGATTTTTTTCATAACTTTGTATTTCAATAAGTATGCTTTCAAACAACACAATTTCAATAATATGAATATCAGATTATTTCTTTCAATGGCATTTTTAGCCATCATCTTGGCTGGTTGTAGTACCCCAAAGGACATCACTTACATGCAAAATGCCGAAACACTCCCTCCCGAGGTGTTGAAAGCCACTGCGAAAATCAATGACCCTGTGATTATGTCGGGCGATTTGCTTCAAATCAGCGTTTCTGCCACTAATCCTGAATTGGTTAAGTTTTTCAACAAAACAGAAATGGTCGCTACCGGTTCTACCAACAACTCTGACAACCCAATGTTCTACTATCTTGTAGACAACAAGGGTAATATTGATTTCCCTATTCTTGGTAAAATTTATGTAGCTGGTAAGACTCAAAGCGCTGTAGAGGCAGAAATCACTAATCTCATCTACCCTCGCTACCTCGCAGAAAAACCATGTGTGGAGGTGCGCTTCCAAAACTTCCAAGTTTTCACAATGGGTGAAGTGAACAGACCTGGTCTTATCAAATCAACCAATGGCCGCGTTACCATTCTTGAAGCCATTTCACAATCTGGCGATCTCACCATTCATGGCCGTCGTGATAATGTGTTGGTGATTCACACTAATTCTGATGGTAGCCGCGAAGTGCAGCGTGTTAATCTTACTGATAAGAATCTTCTTATCTCGCCAGTTTACAATCTTCGTCAAAACGATGTGGTTTACGTGGAACCAAACGCCACCAAAAAGCGTTCTTCTTGGGCTATTCCACCTGCATGGCAATGGGGTACAAGTATTCTCAGTATTTCTCTGTCAATCGCTACCTTCGTTGTGACAGTTACCAAGTAATCTCTCCCCTTTTCGAGAAAACATAAAAAATCCCGCCCTCACATTATCGTGGAGGCGGGATTCTTAATTTACTTTACTATGTGGAGCGCGGGATTATGGGATTAGTTGCGGAAAACCAATTCATCACCTACGCAGTCAATCACAATAGGTTTCTCCCTATCAATGTTTTGAGCAATGATGTCTTTCGACAATTTGTTCAATACCATATTCTGAATAACACGCTTTACAGGACGAGCACCAAATTCAGGATCGTAGCCAGCTTTAGCGAGGAATGCAGCAGCTGCATCGGTAGCTTCAAGAGTTATGCCATTCTTCGACAGCATCTTAGCCACAGCGCTGACTTGCAAGCGTACAATCTGTGCAATCTCGTTTTCGTCAAGAGGCGTGAACATGATGATTTCATCAATACGGTTCAAGAACTCTGGACGCATTTGAGCCTTCAACAAGTTGAACACCTCGTTTTGAGTCTTTTCAATCACCTCTGCCCTGTTCTGAGCATTCAGATGCTCGAAGCGCTCACGAATAATCTGACTGCCCAAGTTGCTGGTCATGATGATGATAGTGTTCTTGAAGTTGACGGTACGGCCCTTGTTGTCGGTGAGTCGGCCATCGTCGAGCACCTGAAGCAGAATGTTGAACACATCGGGGTGCGCCTTCTCTATCTCATCGAAAAGCACCACTGAATATGGTTTACGGCGCACTGCCTCAGTCAACTGACCGCCTTCATCATAACCAACATAGCCCGGAGGTGGACCAATCAAACGGCTCACACTAAACTTTTCTTGATATTCACTCATATCAATACGAGTCATCATGTTCTCGTCGTTGAACATATAGTCGGCCAATGCCTTTGCCAACTCGGTTTTACCAACACCGGTAGTACCTAAGAAGATAAATGAACCGATAGGCTTGCGAGGGTCGTTCAATCCTGCACGGCTACGCCTTACTGCATCGGAAATGGCGCTGATAGCCTCGTTCTGACCTACAACACGTTTGTGCAACTCTTCTTCAAGGTGGAGCAACTTGTCTTTCTCGCTTTGGAGCATACGGCTCACTGGAATGCCTGTCCAGCGCGATACCACATCGGCGATGTCATCGCTGTCAACCTCTTCCTTGATCATTGCCGTTTCGCCTTGCATTGATTTCAGTTGCTCTTGTATGGCTTTGTTGTCGTCTTCCTTTTGCTTAATTAAAGAATAACGGATTTCTGCCACACGGGCATAATCGCCATCGCGCTCGGCTCTTTCAGCTTCGAAGTTGAGTTGTTCGATGTCAATCTTATTCTGCTGAATGCGGTTGATAAGTTCCTTCTCGCTCTTCCACTTTGCCTTGTAGTCGTTTTCCTTGTCTTTCAACTCGGCGATTTCCTTTTCCACTTGAGCCACGTGTTGGGCGTCGCCATCACGCTTGATGGCTGCACGCTCAATCTCGAGTTGGGCGATTTTACGAGTGGTCTCGTCAAGTTCTTCAGGCACGGAGTCCATTTCGATACGCAGCTTGGCAGCGGCTTCATCCACAAGGTCGATGGCCTTGTCGGGGAGGAAACGGTCGCTGATATAACGCTGGCTCAACTGCACAGCCGCTATAATGGCATCGTCTTTAATCCTCACCTTATGGTGATTCTCGTATTTCTCTTTCAAACCACGCAAAATGGCAATAGCGCTTTCCTCGTCAGGCTCGTCAACCATCACCACTTGGAATCGACGTTCGAGTGCCTTGTCCTGTTCGAAATACTTTTGGTATTCGTCGAGAGTGGTGGCACCGATACTACGCAATTCGCCACGAGCAAGGGCTGGTTTGAGAATGTTGGCTGCGTCCATTGCGCCACCGCTCTTACCTGCACCTACAAGTGTGTGAATTTCATCGATGAACAAGATGATTTCGCCATTCGATGAGGTGATTTCGTTGATTACGGCTTTCAGTCGCTCTTCAAATTCGCCTTGATATTTAGCACCTGCAATCAGAGCACCCATGTCCAAAGAGTAAACCTGTTTCTGACGAAGATTCTCAGGCACATCGCCTCTTACGATACGCTGTGCAAGACCTTCCACAATGGCTGTCTTACCCGTACCAGGCTCACCTATCAATATAGGGTTGTTTTTGGTCCTACGGCTCAGGATTTGAAGCACACGGCGGATTTCGTCGTCACGGCCGATAACAGGGTCGAGTTTGCCTTGCTGTGCGCGTTCGCAAAGGTTGATAGCATATTTCTTCAGAGCGTTGTACTGCTCTTCTGCGCTTTGTCCCGTGGCTTTTCTGCCTTGACGCAATTCGTTGATGGCCATCTTCAAGTCATCTTCTGTAGCGCCAGCGTCTTTCAGGATTTTGCTTGCTGGTGAGTTCACGGAAAGAAGTCCGACCAAAATGGCTTCAACGGTCACATACTGGTCGCCATTCTCCGTGGCGAAAGCATTGGCTTTTTCAAACACCTTATTGGAGTCGGAACTGAGGTAAGGCTCACCTCCGCTCACTTTTGGCAAGCGGCTCAACTGCTCGTCGAGGGAACGTTCAATCATGGTGGCAGCCACGTCCAACTTCTGGAAAACGAACTTCACAACCGAGTCGTCGTCAGACATCACTGCTTTTAAGAGGTGAACAGGCTCCAACACCTGGTTCTGATTGCTTTGGGCAATCTGTACAGCCTTCTGCACTACCTCTTGCGATTTGATGGTAAAATTTTGAAAATTCATAATACATTTTCATGTGTTATTTCACATGTCCTTTCACCACCCCTAATAGCAATTCCCATTCCCAACAAAAAGCACTGCCAAAATCAGCCATTTTGTCACTTTTACACGGAGAAAGCGTGTCTAAAGCCATCAATAGACTGCACATTTTTTATATATCTATGCGGGAAATCTTTCCTATCTGTGTTGTCTATTAAGTTACAATATTTCTATCGCTATGGCGGCGCAGGCTTCGGCGTCGGCGAGGGCGTGGTGGTGGTTTGTTAAATCGTAGCCACAGCGGGCGGCGATTACGTTAAGGGTGTGCTGACCTTTTGGCCAGACTTTGCGCGAGGCTGCGCATGTGCAGTAGAAATCGTAGTCGGGATAGTCCATTTGATAGACGCGGAAGACGGCTTTCAGGCAACTTTCGTCAAACGACTTGTTGTGTGCTACCAATGGCATATCTCCAATCATGGGTTCTATCTGTTTCCATACTTCAGGGAAGGTTGGTGCGTCTTCTGTATCTGTGGCGCATAACCCATGCACCTTACTGCACCAGTAGTTGTAATACTCTGGTTCGGGTTTTATGAGAGAGTAGTATTTGTCCACAATCTCACCACCTCTAACAATGACCACGCCAACAGAGCAAACGGATGAGCGCTCACTATTGGCTGTTTCAAAATCTATTGCTGCAAAATCTTGCATGGTTAATCAATGTTGTGCTTATTAATTTTTATGCAAATATAGCGATTTTGGTGCAAAGATATTGCCTGGGTGTGGCTTTTTCGTTCACACTTGCTCGTGCCTGCAAAAAAATATGCGGATTGCGCTAAGGAAAGTTGGGGATTGGCAAAAATCTGTGAAAAAACATATTTTTTCATAATTAGGAGTTTAAATATAGTGGATAATTGGTCAATTTTTAATAATTTTGTATTCTATTTTGCACAAATAGGCAGACTTGGTTGATTCATAAGCTGTTCGCAAAAAGTAGAGTCACGCCAAACAATGCCGAATTAACAAAACAAATATGGCTGATAAGAAACAAATTAAATCTGCTCTCATCTCCGTCTTCCACAAAGATGGTCTTGAAGAAATTTTAAAAGAGTTAAACAACAACGGTGTGAAATTCCTCTCTACTGGAGGTACTCAGAAGTTCATTCAAGAACTTGGCTACGAATGTGCAGCCGTTGAAGACCTCACAAGCTACCCTTCAATCTTGGGTGGCCGTGTAAAGACTCTTCACCCAAAGGTGTTCGGTGGCATTTTGAACCGTCGCGACAACGAAAGCGACCAACAGCAAATTGCCCAATACGATATTCCTGAAATCGACCTCGTGATTGTGGATTTGTATCCATTTGAGGAAACCGTGGCAAGCGGTGCCGACGAATCGGCAATTATCGAGAAAATTGATATAGGTGGCATTTCACTTATTCGTGCTGCCGCTAAAAACTACAACGATGTGGTGATTGTGGCTTCCAAGGCGCAATACAAACCTCTCGTGAACGCTCTTAAGGAAAACGGCAATGCCGAAACCACTCTGGCTCAACGCCGCTGGTTTGCTAAAGAAGCGTTTGCGGTGTCGAGTGCCTACGACAGTCACATTTTCAACTATTTCGACGAAAACGAAAACAGTGCACTTCGCCTTGCAGTGAATGGTAGCAAATCGCTCCGCTATGGTGAAAACCCTCACCAAAAGGGATTCTACTTTGGCGATTTCGATGCGATGTTCACCCAGCTCCATGGCAAGGAAATCAGCTATAACAACCTGCTCGACATCGATGCGGCTGTGAATCTGATCAACGATTTCGACGAAACCACTTTCGTGATTATGAAGCACAACAATGCTTGTGGCTTGGCTTCAAGAGAAAAACTGGTTGACGCATTCAATGCCGCTTTGGCTGGCGACCCTGTAAGCGCTTTCGGCGGTGTGCATGTCACCAACCGCGAAATTGACGCAGCCACAGCTGAAGAAATGAACAAGGTGTTTATCGAAGTGTGCATCGCTCCTGGTTACACCGACGAGGCACTCGCAATTTTGAAGCAGAAAAAGAACCGCGTGATTCTCGTGATGAAGGATTTCAAGGTTCCTGCTATTCAATGCCGCACAGTGCTCAACGGAGCTCTCGTTCAAGAGCGCGACACACACGTTGAAACCCCTGAAGAACTTCAACAATGCACCACTAAGGGCGTAACACCCGAACAAGTGGCCGACTTGCTGTTTGCCAACAAGGTGGTGAAGCACAGCAAGAGCAATTCGATTGTGCTTGCTAAAAACAAAATGCTCATTGCAAGCGGTGTGGGTGAAACCTCACGCGTTGACGCATTGAAGCACGCTATTGAAAAAGCCCATAACTTCAAGCACGACCTGCACGGAGCTGTGATGGCAAGCGATGCATTCTTCCCATTTGCCGACTGTGTGGAAATCGCACACAAAGAAGGCGTAGATGCAGTGATCCAACCTGGTGGTTCGGTTCGCGATGGCGAAAGCATCGACTACTGTAATAACAACGGAGTGGCAATGGTCATGACAGGCTACCGCCACTTCAAACACTAAAATATTTAAAAGACGAGAAAACACGACTATGGGATTTTTCTCATTCAGACAAGAAATAGCTGTCGATTTAGGTACAGCTAACACGATTATTATCCACAAAGATAAAATCGTGATTGATGAGCCATCTGTTGTCGCTCAAGATGCCAAGACTGGCAAGATGATTGCAGTTGGTGAAAAGGCTCGTGAAATGCACGGCAAGGTACACGAAGGCATTCGCACCATTCGTCCATTGCGCGATGGCGTAATCGCCGACTTTAATGCCGCCGAAATGATGATTCGTGGCATGATTAAGAAGGTGAGCAGCAAAAATGGCTGGATGTCGCCTTCGCTCACTATGGTTGTATGTATTCCTTCAGGCTCTACTGAAGTGGAAATTCGCGCCGTTCGCGACTCAAGCGAGCACGCTGGCGGCCGTGAGGTATATATGATTTACGAACCAATGGCAGCCGCTCTTGGTATTGGTCTTGATGTGCTTGCCCCTGAAGGCAACATGATTGTTGATATAGGTGGTGGTACCACTGAAATCGCTGTGATTTCGCTTGGTGGTATCGTGAGCAACAAGAGCATTCGTATCGCTGGCGACGACCTCACAGAAGACATTATGGAACACATGCGCCGTGCACACAATGTGAAGGTGGGCGAACGCACTGCTGAACTTATCAAAATCAACGTAGGTTCTGCACTTACCGAACTCGACAACCCACCCGAAGACTTCGTGGTACATGGTCCTCACCAGATGACTGCCCTTCCAATGGAAGTGCCCATCTCATACCAGGAGATTTGCCACTGTCTTGAAAAGTCGATTTCAAAGATTGAAGCGGCTGTGCTCAGCGCATTGGAGCAGACACCTCCTGAACTGTATGCCGACATCGTTCGCAACGGTGTGTACTTGGCTGGTGGTGGCGCATTGCTCCGCGGTCTTGACAAGCGCTTGCAAGACAAAATCGGTATTCCTTTCCACGTGGCAGAAGATCCACTGCACGCTGTGGCTAAGGGTACGGGTGTGGCTTTGCGCAACATCAAGCACTTCAAGTTCTTGAAACAATAATAAGAAACAGGATATCATTTCGCACGGGAAGGCAACGATTCGTCATTGCCTTCTTATGCGTATCTATAGGTATGCCCTTTCACACTTCAGCAAAATGCCGATGTTATGAATAATCTACTCCAATTTTTAGTTAAGCATATTCCGTGGTTTGTGTTTATCATTTATGTGATAATCAGCTGCGTACTGCTTTTTAGCAACAATCCGTTTCAGCAAAGCGTTTACCTTTCGTCGGCGAATGGTATCAGTGCCACCGTGTATGAAGGTTACAGCGGTGTGTCGTCATACTTCGGACTGAAATCGGTGAACGAGGACTTGCAGGCACGCAACACGGCATTAGAGCTTGAAGTTGCTCAACTGAAAAAAGCGATCCACAACTATCAGTTGCAGATTCCCGACACATCGGGCATTCTTGCAAGAAGTGGACGCAACTTTTCCTATGTGGTGGCGAATGTGATCAGCAACAGTGTGGCTCAACCAGCCAACTTCATCACCATCGACCGTGGTAGCGACGATGGCATCGTGCCAGAAATGGGCGTAGTCGGCCACAACGGCGTGGTGGGCATTGTGAACGTGGTAGGCAAACACTCGGCACGCATCATCTCGCTCATCAACCCCTACACTCGCTTGTCGTGCAAGGTGAAGAAAAACAGCAAATTCGGCACTCTTATCTGGAATGGCGAGGACTATCGCTATGCCACTTTGACCGAACTTCCTCGCGACGGCAGATATGCCAAAGGCGACAGCGTGGTGACCAGCGGCTATTCTTCATTGTTCCCCGAAGATATAATGGTGGGCGTGATAGTGGGCGAAGACAAGGCGATGTCGAGCAATTTCATGGCTATGAAAGTGAAATTGAGCACCGACTTCTCGCAACTGAAGAATGTGAGCGCGCTCAACAACAAAATGCGTGTGGAACTGAAGGCTTTAGAGACGAAAGACAATAACCCAAGCGGCACAAAGAAGGAGGAGAAAAAGTAATGGCAAAAACTACTGTTCAATTTATTATACTGTTTGTGATATTGGTTTTGGTGCAAGTGATCTTCAGCAAAATCATGCTGTTCAATGTAGCCACGCCAATTATCTTCATCTATTTGCTGCTTCGATTGCCCATCGGCTTATCGCTGAATGCCGTGTTCACCATCGCATTCTTTTCGGGATTGTCGAATGACGTGTTTAACGACACCCAAGGTATGAATGCATTGGCGTGTTTGCTGATAGCAGCCATTCGCACTAAAGTGTTCTACGCCTTTGTCACTCACGACGATGAGTCGAGTGCCATTATCCCTTCGTGCAAAAGTATCGGCACAGGCACATACTTGAAATATGCTGGCACATTGATGCTCATCTACTGCTTCTTGATATTCTTTATCCAAGCATTCACATTCCAAAATGTGTTGCTCACGATCGCTCGCATATTCTGTAGTTTTGCCCTGTCGCTCGTGCTGATTTATGGTATCGACAGTTTGGTGAACACACGCCGCGAAAAAAGATAGCATATAAAATCCGAAAAAAGCATTCTCTAAATGAGAAAAGATTATAACCTTGAAAAAAGGAAATACGTGATTGGTGGTTTCATCGTGGTGCTTGTGTGCATCTACGTGGTGAGACTTTTCATGCTTCAGATTATGGACGATTCCTATAAGGACAAATCTGACGGAAATGCCTATGTCCATAAAATGATATACCCTTCGCGTGGCCTTATTTTCGACCGAAACGGTAAGTTGATTGTGTTTAATCAACCGTCATACGATTTAACCGTGATTTTGAAAGACGTTCAGCCTTTCGATACCGTGGACTTCTGCAACACACTCCAGATTACCCGACAGGAATTTGACGAACGCCTCGAAAAAGTGAGGGAAACGAAGAATTTCTATCGTGAGCAGGTGTTTCTCGCGCACATCGACCAGATGGACTACGGCAGAATACAGGAAAAACTGTATCGCTTCCCCGGATTCTCCATCGTTCAACGCATTGTGCGTGACTATACATTGCCCGTGGCTGCCAACATTCTTGGCGACATCAGAGAGGTGAACGCTAAAGAAGTGGAAAAAGACGACTACTACAACCCTGGCGACTATATCGGCGACATGGGATTGGAAAAGGAATATGAAAAGTATCTTCGTGGCGTGAAAGGCGAAGAAATTCTTATTCGCGACCATGTGGGCAGAATAAAGGGGCATTACGACAACGGCAAGCACGACATCAAGCCACAAGCAGGCCACAATCTGAAATTGGGCATCGACCTCGACCTTCAGGAATACGGCGAAAAACTTATGCAGGGTAAGCGTGGCGCTATTGTGGCAATAGAGCCCGCCACTGGCGAAATCCTTGCTCTCGTCACCTCCCCTACTTATAATCCCAAACTTCTTGTGGGCAAAGACCGCGGTAAAAACTACGCTCAACTGTTTCGCGACAACGATAAGCCCACATTCAACCGTGCCATTCAGGCGGCGTATCCTCCCGGCTCTACATTTAAGCCGTCGCAAGGTCTGATTTTACAGCAGGAAGGCATCATCACCGCCAGCACCATGTATCCTTGCCACCATGGTTTCGTGATCAGGGGTATGCGTGTCGGCTGTCACGGTCACGCCTCTCCGCTGAATTTAAGACCAGCGCTTACCACATCTTGTAATGCGTTTTTCTGTTGGGGCTTGCGCAATATGCTCAACAATCGCAAGTATGGCTCAATAGCGAATGCGTTTGACGTGTGGAAAAACCACTTGGTGAGTATGGGCTACGGCAAAAAACTTGGTGTGGACTTGCCATTTGAGAGCCGAGGCTTTCTCCCAAACTCAAAGTACTACAACGAGCATATCAAAGGTGGCTGGAATGCAAATACCATTATTTCCGTGTCGATTGGACAAGGTGAAATTTTGGCGACACCGCTTCAGATTGCCAACCTTTGCGCACTCATTGCCAACCGTGGATATTTCTACACACCCCACCTTGTGAAGAGGATTGAAGGCGTGGGCGTTTTGAAACGCTTCGCAACGAAACGCATTCCCACTATCGATCCAAAATACTATACCGAAGTGGTGGCTGGTATGCGTGGTGCTGTCATTGGCGGTACTTGCCGCAGGGCCAATATTGAAGGCATTGAAGTGTGTGGTAAGACTGGTACTGCCCAAAACCCACACGGTCGCGACCACTCTGCGTTTATGGGCTTCGCTCCAATGAACAATCCAAAAATCGCCGTAGCTGTGTATGTGGAAAATGGCGGTTTCGGTGCTGAATATGGCGTGCCGATTGGTAGTTTGATGATAGAGAAATATCTCAAGGGCGAGGTAAAACGCACTGAGATGGAAAATCAAATGATGAACTCAAGAATTAAATAATATAAAGTGAGTAGCAACGAAAAAAGCATATTCAAGTCGCTTGACTGGTTTACTATCGTGCTGTATTTGGTGATGACCATCTATGGTGCTATCAGCATCTATGCCGCTAAATACAGTTTTGAACAAACCAGCCTGTTTAGCTTCGACACATACTCTGGTAAGCAATTCTGCTGGATTATTCTTTCCCTTTGTTTGGGTTTTTCATTATTGCTGATCGATAGGCAGTTTTATGAAGCGTATGCCTACCCTATATATGGGTGTATGATTCTTCTGCTGGTGCTTACCATATTTGTTGCCCCTAACATTAAAGGTTCGCACTCGTGGATTACGTTAGGGCCTGTGAGTCTGCAACCGGCTGAATTTGCGAAATTTGCCACGGCATTGGCATTGGCGAAGTTATTCAGCACTTACGGTTTCAGCCTCAATACTCCCAAGAATATGGCGATAGCCGTGGGCATCATCGTGTTGCCAATTCTGATTATCATTTTGCAGAACGAAACTGGGTCGGCTTTGGTTTATACCGCGCTGGTGTTTGTGCTGTATCGTGAGGGTATGACAGGGCTTGTGCTTTTTGCAGGTTTAGCTTCTGTTGTGATTTTTGTGATTGCGCTTAAATATTCCACTGTGCCATTTATGGACATCACGCTTGGTGAGTTTTGTGTGTTTATCTTACTGATGGTCATCATCGTGGGAATGCTTCACATCTACTGCAAGTCGCATGTTGCAGCGCGCAATGTTACTCTCGGTTATTTAGGTACAGGGGCGTTGGCACTTGGCGCGCATTATTTGGGTTACGACATTCACGGCTATTTGTTCTTCTTCCCTGTTATTATCTGCTCGCTCATCTATCTGATATGGGAATTTTTCCGTATGAACAACAGGAAAATCCTTACCACCATCGGTTTTGCGATTGCTGGCATGTGCTTGCTTTTTACCGTGAATTTTGCGTTTAACGAGGTGCTGAAACCTCACCAGCAGATGCGTATCAAGGTGGCACTCGCTATTGAAGACGACGTGCGAGGTCAGGGCTACAATGTGAACCAAAGTAAAATTGCCATCGGTTCGGGCGGCTTGATGGGCAAAGGGTTCCTCAATGGCACACAAACCAAATTCGGCTATGTGCCAGAGCAGCACACCGACTTCATTTATTGCACCATCGGTGAAGAACAAGGCTTTGTGGGTTCGGTGGCTGTGCTTATTCTATTTCTTACTATGATACTTCGTGTTATCGCTATTGCCGAACGCCAGCACACTGCCTTTGCACGAGTCTATGCCTATTGTGTGGCATCGATACTCATATTCCACTTGAGCATTAATGTGGGAATGGTGATTGGACTATGCCCCGTTATCGGTATTCCTCTCCCCTTCTTCAGTTACGGCGGTTCATCGCTTTGGGGATTCACCATTCTTCTGTTTATTCTTCTCCGCATCGATGCTTCACGCTCCCAATACGGTGTGTGGTAATCCGCTCAAACAAAACATCTTTACATATATAAAACAACCACGAATTTTCTGAAAAATTCGTGGTTGTTTTATATCGTGTTTCTTTTGAAATTTCACTTCAGCAGAGACTTCACTTCTGTAACAAATTCGTCGGAAGTGAGGTTGTAGGGTAGCCAGTGGATGGGGAAGCCGCGACGTTCCATACCACGGAACCATGTCATTTGTCGCTTGGCGAATTGGTGAATGGCTGTTTCAAGTCCTGTAAACATTTCATCGTAAGTCAACTCCCCTATCACATGCTTGGTGATGTATTTGTATTCCAATCCGTAATAAATCAGGTCGTCGGGGGCTACACCTTCCTCATCAATCAGTCGGCGCACTTCATCAACCATTCCTACGTCAAGGCGTGCTTTCAAGCGGTCGGTGATACGCAGGCGGCGGTCGTCACGCGGTATGCTCACACCTATGGTTAACACATTATCAAGCGGGTGTGGCTCGGTGGCGAGTTTGAGAGTGGGATTTTCGTGGTAATACACGCAAATCTCAATCGCACGGATAGCACGCTTGCAGGTGTCGATGTCGCTATTGTTGCGAAGCGTTTTGTATGTTTTGAGGATTTCGGTCAGTTCTTCCAGACTTTTTGTGGAGAGTTTTGACCGCAACTCCTCGTTCTGAGGCACTGGTGGCAACTGAATACCTTTGAGCACACTCTCCACATATAGCCCCGTGCCGCCACAAAGAATCACCTGCTTGCCTCGGCTGCGGATTTCGTCGTAGCACTTTTGATAGTCGCGCAGAAATTCAAAAAGGTTGTATTTGTAGCCAGCAGGGCAAATGTCAATCATGTGGTAAGGCACATCGCCGTATTCTTCGAGGTCTTTTCCTGTTCCCAAGTCCATTCCCCTATACAGTTGGCGCGAGTCGGCACTGATGATTTCAGCATCAAGTGCCTTTGCTAATGCCACCGCCTTACCAGTCTTGCCCGAAGCCGTAGGCCCTGTTATCACAATCAAATCGGTCATCATATTAAGTGTTTGACACGAGCCCTTTCGATTTATTTTTGTTGCAAGTTTGCTTTGAAGAAGTTCAAAACTCGTTGGTAAAGTGGAAGACGAACGCCGCAACCGTTGATGCTGTGGTTCATGTTTGTATAAATCATCATATCAAATTGATTGCCTTGACCGTGGAGCTTTGAGATATATTGCATAGAGTTGATTACATGCACATTATCGTCGGCGCTACCCCACATAATCAGCAGTTTGCCTTTCAGCTTGTCGGTGTTTTCAAGTGGTGCGCCATCACGGTAGCCGTCAGGATTTTCCTGTGGAGTGCGCATATATCGCTCTGCATAGATAGTGTCGTAGAACTTCCATGAGGTGACAGGGGCGATTGCCACACCTGCTGCATAGTCGCTACCCGGAGTTGACATTGCCATCAGTGCCTCATAGCCACCGTAGCTCCAGCCCCAAATGCCAATGTGCTTTGCATCAACGTATGGCAGGCTTGCCATATATTTTGCGGCGGCAATTTGGTCGATACTTTCGTATTTACCAAGCTTTTGATACACCACGCTTTGGAATGCCTTTTCACGGCCACCTGTGCCACGGCCATCTACACAAGCGATGATAAATCCTTGAGTTGCAAAATATTCTTGCCAGTCGAGGCTCCACTTGTTGAGAACTTGTTGTGAGCCTGGACCGCTGTACTGTTGCATAATCACTGGGTATTTCTTGTTGGGGTCGAAATCCACAGGTTTGATAATATAGCCATTCAGTGTGTAGCCATCGCTTTCCACGGTGATAAATTCACGATGTGGAACTGTTGGGGCGGTATATTTTTCGGCAAACTCGCGGTTCAGTTCCAAATCGCGCACCTTTTTGCCGTTCACGTTATAGATGGCGTATTGGTTTGGAATGCGATGTGAGCTGAATGTGCGAATGTAGTATTTGAAATTGCTGTTGAATTTTGCGCTGTATGTGCCATCGCCATCGGTAAGGGCGGTCACTTTGCCAGCAGCGTCAACACTTTCCACCATGCGGTTGAGTGGGCCATTGGTGCGCTGATAGAAGAATTGTTTGCGCGCCTTGTCGTAACCGTAAAATTCGGTCACATTTTCGTTGCCCGAAGTGAGTTGCTTGATCAATTTTCCATCGTAGGCATATTGATAGAGGTGCATATAACCCGACTTTTCGCTTGGCATCACAAAGAATGTATCGTAATACATCACATCGTTGGCGCTCTTGCTGTCGATCCATGAAGTGGATTGCTCGGCATACACCTCGGTTGCCTGGGCGGTGGCAGGATTCACTGCGTAGATATGCAAATCGTTTTGGGTGCGGTTCAGTGTGCTCACCATCAAGCGATCGTCTTGTGTGCCGTAATCAATGTGTGGTACGTAGTCATTGTCGGTGATGGGGAGATTCATTTTTTGCAGACGGCTGGTGGCCAAATCATAAGCCATAACGCTAACCACCGAGTTTTTCTCGCCAGCCACTGGATATTTGTAGTCGTAGCTGCCTGGGTAGAGCGAATAGTCCTTGTTGGGGTGGCAATCGCCCTCATACATAGTCATGGAATACATAGGCACTTGGCTTTCATCGAAGCGGATAAACGCCAGTGTGTTGCTGCTTGGCGACCATTTCAGAGAGTTGAGAATGCCGAACTCCTCTTGGTAAACCCAGTCGGGCACGCCGTTGATAATCTTGTTTTTCTCACCGTCGGTTGTCACAGTGGTGACAGTGCCGTCGGCAAGGTTTTTGATATACACATTGTTATTCTTTACGAAAGCCACTTTCTGGTTGTCGGGGCTGAGCGTAGCAATCTCTTCCCCACCCTCGTCGGTGAGTTTGGTGATGCGTTGGCTCTTCACGTCGTACACATAGTAGTCGGCAATGTAGGAATAGCGATAAATCATCTTTGTGTCGGTGTGCAAGAGAATCTTTGTTTCGTCGTTGCTCATCTCGTAGCCGTCCCAATCGGTTATTTTACAGCCTTTCAGTTCCTCGCTGTTGAAGATGGTGGTTTCGTTGGCTTCGTTCTTATACGCAATGCGGGAGATTTTCGAGCCATCGGTGCTCTTTTGATAATAATACTCACCGTTTAGTGCCTTTTGTGTGGCAGCGATGCCATAAGGACGGTATGAAAGAACGAAATCGCTCAGTTCAAGCGCAGATGCGCCAAATGTTGTGGCGGTGGCAATAAATGCCCCAGCTAATATTTTACTTATTGTTCTCATACATAATTATGTTTATTATACAAAATTACGAAACTTTTCGATACCACCGAACAAATTCTATGAAATCATGAAAACATACTAAAAATGATACGCTCTATTCGATTGTTTTTGTAACTTTGCAGTTAGAAAACGCTAAAAACACATTATAAATTATGATGATAAAACAAATTCCTGTTCTACTGATTACAGGCTATCTTGGCAGTGGCAAGACCACTCTTCTCAACAGAATTTTGAACAACAACCGTGGCATTAAGTTTGCCGTGATTGTAAACGATATTGGCGAAGTGAACATTGATGCCAACTTGATTGAACAAGGAGGCGTGGTGGGCAAAAAAGACGATAGTCTTGTAGCTCTCCAAAATGGTTGCATCTGCTGCACGCTAAAAATGGATCTCGTGGAGCAACTTCACGACATCACTTGCATGGATAAGTTCGACTACATCGCGATTGAGGCAAGCGGCATTTGCGAACCCGAACCTATCGCTCAAACCATCTGCTCTATTCCACAAATGGGCAAGAAATATCTTGAAAACGGATTGGCACGCCTCGATTGCATCGTGACCGTCGTCGATGCGCTGCGTATGCGTGATGAGTTTGGCTGTGGCGACGATTTGATTAAGAAGCATATCGGTGAGGAAGATATCGAGAATCTCGTTATCCAGCAAGTGGAATTTTGCAACAAGATTCTCTTAAATAAGGTGGATGAGGTTTCACCTGAAGAACTTGACCGCATCAAGAAGATTATCCGTGCACTCCAGCCCAAAGCAGAGATTTTGGAATGTAATTATGGCGATGTGGATTTCGACAAGATTCTCCACACAGGCTTGTTCGATTTTGAAAAGGTGGTTACTTCTGCCACATGGATTCGCGAACTCGAAGGCCATCACGATGAAGATGAGCATGAGCACGAAGAAGAACACGAGCATGAACATGAACACGAAGACCACGAACATCATCACCACGACCATGACCACGAGGAAGATGAAGAAGGTCATCACCATCACGGACATCACCACCATCATCACCACGATGAGGGCGAAGCTGAGGAATATGGTATCGGTACATTCGTGTACTACCGTCGCCCAGCGTTCAACTTGGAGAACTTCGACCACTTCGTGGCTACCAAATGGCCAAAGAATGTGATTCGTGCAAAGGGCGTGTGCTATTTCACCGACGAACCCGACATGTGCTACCTATTTGAGCAAGCAGGTAAGCAAAAAACGATTCGTCAGGCAGGTAAATTCTATGCCACAATGCCTGAAAACGAACTGCAACGAATGCTCGACACCGACCCAACTTTGCGCCGTGATTGGGACGAGACCTACGGCGACCGTATGCAAAAAATCGTATTCATCGGCCAAAACCTCGACAAGGAAGAAATCATACGCCTCCTCGACGAGTGCCTCGAATACACTTTCTGATTTTGATGAATAGGCGGCGGAGAATTAAGATTTCGCCTCGATATAACTAAAAAGAACCCCGAAAGTCCGTTGTTTGACTTTCGGGGTTCGAACTTGTATATTCAGAAATTAGATTTATTTCTAAGCTATATGCTTCTTTTAGCGCACTACCACTTTGCGTGCTGTCGTGGCACCACTGCGATGCTTTTCGCTTACAATATAGACGCCTGCACTTTGTGGACGGTTTGAGCCAAGAAGTGCGCCTCTCATATCGTAGTATGTTGCGCTTGTCACATCATCAGCAGTTTTTGTGTCGTTGATGCCAGTTTGTTGAACAATCGTCAAGTTGAATGAGCGGCTTGCTGCTCCACAAGTGGCTGTAAGGGTAAGTTCGCCATCGTAGCCCTGTGGCAAGCGTACTTCGTTGTTGCTGACAGAAGCACCTGCCACCGAAGCACTCCAGACCACGCCATTAGGTTGACCTACGTTGATGCTGTGAACCACATTCTCGAATGTGTCGCCCTCGGCAAGCACTACAGCTGCCGCATATACCTTGGCAAAATCATCGTTAGCGCGAGTGACGAGCACTGGCAATGAATATTTGTCAGGAGCAACGAATGCATCGCCAAGCACCTTGCTGCCTGCAAGAGCCTTAACGGTCAGTCCTGTGCCGTAAGCTGTGCCGATAGCATTTGTGCCATAATCGGTTACATAATATGTGTTTTCAATTGTTGTGTTGGTGCTGTCAGCATCCACGCCAATCAGATTGCCATAATTCTCGGTGAGTGTACATTCCACTTTAGCGCCGTTGTAGCAGTTGACAAGTTTTGTTGGGCGCAACTTCGACACGTTGCCAATCAAGCCACCTGTCAGGTTGTTGCCAGTCACATTACCCATATTGTAGCAGTTGGTGTAAGTGGAGCTTCCCTCACCTGCCAAACCACCGATAGAGTAGCTCGTTTCTCTGCCAGAGTGGTCGGTGATGTCTTGTGAATTGGTTGCCACGGCACCAGTATTGTAACTGTTGTAAACGCGGTTTTCCCCATTGTCGCAGCCAATCAAACCACCCACACGGTTGGCACCAGTCACAGAACCTGAATTCCAACAATTTTTCACTTGGTTGCTTGGACCTTTTAAAGTGGCGACAATGCCACCAACCATGAACAAACCTTTAATGTCTCCAGTGTTGTAGCAACTGTCGATTGTGATTGCGTCGTCGAAAAGTGAGCCGCCAATGCCACCCACCACGCTGAATGGAGCAGAAATATTACCAGTGTTGTAACAGCGTTTGATGGTTACTACTGCTGTTGTGTCGTTGGCACCTGTTTTGAAGTTGCCTACCACACCAGCAATTTCGCCACACACTTTAGCTTCCACGTTACCAGTGTTGTAGCAGTCGGTGTAAGAGTCGCCTGGAATGTAGTAGGCACTCACACCAGCCGATGGCAGAAGGTTGGTTTTGCTTGTGGTGCAAACCGTGATGTTTCCAGTGTTGTAGCAGCCTTCCATCACCTTCTTTGAGTTGATTGACACATCAGCTAAAATGCCTGAAAGCACAGCTTTACCTTCAAGGTCTGAAGTGTTGTAGCAATTCTTGAAGTAGCTTGGCTGGCTGTTTTCGCCTTCGCAGAACAATTGTGCGGTAATACCAGCCAAAGCTGATACTTTAGTAGAATCGCTTGCTAAGATTTTACCAGTATTGCGACACTCGATGAATTGAGCTTGTTTACTGTATGCCACGATGCCAGCCACGCACTGCACTGTGGTTGTGCCGTTGTTGAGAATTGTGCCTTCGTTTGCACACTGGTTATATACCACGCCATCAGCCACAGCTTGTGCAACAATACCTGCGGCATAATTGTTCTTTGCAGTGATATTGCCACGGTTCACACAATTCAGCAGACGGGCTGTAGCAGCGGCTTGACCAGCGAAACCTGCCACATAACCGCCACTGGTAGAAGTCAAATCCACGAGATTCACACAGTTTTTAAGTGTGCCTTTAAGCGCACCAGCAAAACCGCCTGTGTAGGCAAATTTAGTGGTTATTTTGCCTGTGATGGTCAGGTCTTGAACCGTACCTCTCGCACCAATTACACGGAACACGCCTTGGTTCACTGTGGTGGTTGCGAAACTGATATTTTTCAGCGACTTGCCGTTGCCCAAAAATGTGCCTTGGAAATCCGACACCCCACCGTTGCACATTGGCACGAATGTTTTTCCTTCAAAGTCGATGTCGTTGGTGAGTTTTACGAATTGTCCATCAAATGTTGATTGTGTTTCCTCAATATACGAAGCCATATTTTCCCAGTCGGCAACACTGCTGATTAAATATGGACTTTCTTCAGTGCCATCACCCTTTAATGGGTTGGGCTCAAATCTTGTGATTGGAAATTGCTTTTCGAAGCGTCCAATTGTTGCCACCAAAGTGTCGGTTGTGAATTTCTCAACTGAAGCAGGGGCAACGAGTGTATTGCCGTTGATTGAGAAAGCAGAGCCTTGCTTCAGTGTCCACTTACAGCCATTGTCGGAACTGAGTGTGGAGTTTACTTTCAGATTGCTTGCGGAGTTGCCTGTGGGGATTGACAAAATCACCTTGCGGGCTGCTTCCACAATCTGGTCGTCTGCAAATGCTTTGAGCACAGGATATTTGCCTGCCTCAAACGACCATATTTCGCTTGAATAGTTGGCTAATACAGTTCCACTTGTCAGCACCGATGTTTCTACACCTGTAGTGTTTTCATGACTGTTGAGTGCCATTGCGTTGAGTGGCGCTATTTGCGCGTCCCAATACACATCTTCGGTTTTGCCGAGTGTGCCATCGATACCTGCAATACCACCCTCTTGTGCACGGTTGCCACACAGCACAGTGCCTGCGCTGATGGCACGATACATATCATTATAGCCCGATCCGGTGGTTTCCTTGTAAGGTTTTTCCCAACTGCCCACAATGCCACCAGCTTTGTAGGCTGCCACCACAGTGCCGAGGTTTACCACATCGCGCACGATAGCGCCATATCCGCTACCTACGATGCCACCTACGATACCAGTTTTGTTTGAGGCTTTGAAAGTGGAGATAACGCTACTTTCCACGCGTCCCACGTTCATGCATCGCTCTACCGTGCCGCTACTTTTACCCACAATACCACCATTTTCCACGAAACCGGTGCTGATATAGCCAGCGTTGAAGCAGTCGGTAATTACCGATCCTTTCTCCGATTGACCTACAATGCCACCGATGTCTGCTGAGTAGCCGATGATGTCGGCATAGTTGCGGCAGCCAGTCACTGTGCCATAGTTACGGCCAACGAATGCGCCGCCATAACCAAAAAAGACGAATTTGTTGTCGCTGGCAATGGTAAGATTTTTGAGCGTGCCCTTTGCTCCCAAATAGCCAATAAAGCCCACGTTGCTGGTGCTTTTGGTGCCGTCAGGTGTCCCGAGAGCGTTTTCTGTTGGGGCAGTTTTCCATACCACAGTGTTCATATTGATGCCATGGATAGTGTGTCCGTCGCCATCAAAAGTTGCACCAAAGCGCTTACTGTTGTTTTTCGAAGTGGTGGCAATACCTTTGAATTGCGCATCGCCTTCAACATCAATGTCGGCGGTCATCTTGAAAAAATTGCCGTCGTAGGTTTGCAACGCAGTGTTGGTCTGCGTGCAAAGCTCAATCAAGTCGGCCTTCGTTTTAATCAAATAAGGACTCGACTTCGTGCCTTCCCCGTCCCATGCTTTCGCAGTGAGAACAGACAAGGTAATGAATAGGAACAGATAAAACTTTTTTTCCATAAGCTAATTATTTTTTGATTTAGTTATGATTGGCAATAGGATTTCCCCATTTATGGGAAATGTGGCAATTTGTCGCTGATATATATGCAAATGTTATACAACATTTAATAAATAGACGGATGCCTTATATTTTGACGTTGCAAATATACAAAAACTTTTAATTAGTTGAATCATTAATGGCTTTTTTGTGGCTGTTGGTATCATAAAAAAAAGTGCGCCTGTTTTTGTAGGCGCACCCTTTTGTTGTGCTTATGTGTGGGGAGATTATTTTGAGGTGGCCATGATTATGCATTTTGGCTCTACACCTGTGGTTGATTGCTTTTTGGATTTTTCGGCATATTTTTTGAAGTCGGCATTATTTTTGTCCTTTATTACCTTAACGGTTGACAACGCAGATGGCTTCAAAGAAGTAAACTCCGACACCGAAACCAGTTTTCCATCGAGCACAAATACTGCTTCACCAGAAAGGTAGTGGCTTGCATCTACTGATGAAGTGATGCTTTCGCCGTCTTTTGAGGGGCGGACAGACTGAAACACGCTCACCTTCTTCACGGCCTTGCCTGCTACATAGTCATCTGTGAGAATCAAGTGCACGTTGGTGCCCTCATCAATGGTGTAATTGGCTATGGTTTTGCCTTTGAGTTGTGAGCCGTCGAAGTTTTCCACTTTTTTGCCGTTGATGATGTAAGTGGGGGCTTTTACATTTTCAGCGGCAAGACTTGCTACGCTAATGATAGCAATCGCCAAAAATAAAACTGTTCTTTTCATAATGATAAGAGTTTAGTTATTAATTAATTGAGTTGTTAATTTCAAAAAAGTGCCATCACTGCTTCGCTGAAGTAAAAATGAACTGGCTTCACCATCAGTGCACATCACATTCACCAAAAAGCCATTTTTGTGTGGCTTGGCAGTGATTGACGCATATTCTGCGTCCATCGTGGTGAGCACACTCACCGTTTCGAGCAGTTCGGTGGTGCTGACTTCATCGGTGGTTGGAGTTTGAACCTCTTTCTCGGCAATGCGCTTTGCCTTTTTGCGATGCTTCATTGCTGGTTGCTGCTCCTTGTGTGCCAAAAGTGTGGGGCTTTCTATTTTTTCTCGTATTGTTACTTTTTTATCCTCTTCACTTTTTTCTGCCACTTTTTTTACCTCATTTTGGGTAATGACAGGCTTTTGTGATATTGTAGGAGATGGTGCGATGTCCTTATAATACAGCCACGCTCCTGCCAGTACGGCTATTATCGCACAAGCCACTGCACTCCATCGTAGCCAGCTCACCACAATCCCCTTTTTTGAAGGAGTGGGTGCAAGCATTGCGTCGATTTCCTCATTGCTGAAATCATAAGCATCGGTCGTAAAGCTACGAAACAGCTCTTGGTATGCCACCCATTCAGCAGGCACATCGTCGGCACTATCGAAGTATTCCGAAAGCGTTTGCTCTTCGGCTTCCGTGCTTTGCCCTTCAAGAAACTTTTCAAGAAGCGATGCTATATATTCGTTTTGTTTCATAACTTGACTCCTTTCATTTGATTTAGTAGCTGCATTCTTGCTTTACTTATCATACCGCGCACCGATGATTCCGTGGTGCCTATGATTTTTGCAATGTCGGCATACGACAAGTTTTCCACATTGCGCATACGGATGATGGCTCGTTGCTTATCGCTCAGCAAGCGAATGCCTTGTTGCAAATTCTGCAAATTCTCCTGCTCCACCAGTTGCTTTTCCGGGTTCCCAGTCCCAACAACTGATTCTGCTCTATCGATGGCGACGCAGGGTTTGGCATCGCGCAATATGTTGAGGGAAACGTTTTTGCAAACAACCGATGCCATATTCTTCATTTTTGTGGCATCGGGTATCCGGTCTTTTGCCAACCATAGCCTGACAAGAGTTTCTTGCGCAGCATCTTCAGCACTGTCAGCATCGCCCAGATAGTGCTTTGCTTGACTGAGCAAGTGGCTCCGCAGATGCTCTGCTTCTGTGATAAACTCTTGTATCTCCATCGTCGTTTATTTTGCGTTTCTATTATAATAACACGAAACGCGCCCTTTCGCTACGCAAAAACTAAACTTTTTTCAAAAAAAAGATGCCACCAACAGTGTGGCGGCATCTTTAATATAAAGTGTTTTAATTATTTCGCTGTGAAAGATTATTCAGCTGGTGCTTCTTCTGGAGCAGCTGCAAGGAAATCAGCGAGGTCTTCTGCCTTAAATTCCTTGATGTAAGCATAGTGGCCAGCAACAGTGCCTTCAGCGTAGCGAACATATACGTTAGCGCTCTTAGCGAAGAGTTCTGGAGCACGGGTAGCGTCGTCGAGGATAAGGAGCGACATGATGATTTCTGCTGTCATTTCGTAGAGGCGGCGTGCCAAGAAGTCGTGGAGGTCGTTGTTGCCAGCAGCCTTCACATAGTTGATAGCGTCTTCATACTTTTCTACCATCTTAGCCACACGTTCCTTCAATGCTTGGAATTCAGGAGCCACTTCTTTTTCGAGCATTTCCTTGATGATGCCAAGGTAAGTGCCGTTGGTCACATAGCGGATAGCTGCCACCACTTGAAGTTGGGTAGTACCTTCGTAGATAGAGAAGATACGAGCGTCGCGGAACAAGCGTTGGCACTTGTATTCCATGATGAAGCCCGAACCTCCGTGAACCGAAATAGCATCGTAAGCGTTTTGGTTGGCGTATTCAGAGTTCATACCCTTTGCCAGTGGAGTGAACGCATCGGCAAGGCGAGAATAAAGCTTCATTTCCTTGCGCTCTTCTGGAGTGAGCGTGCGGTCGCGAGCGATGTCTTCGAGTGCCTTGTAGATATCAACGTAGCGAGCGGTTTGGTAAAGAATTGAACGGCCAGCGTCGAGTTTTGCCTTCATGCGGCTGAGCATGTCGTAAACGGCAGGGAAGTTGATAATCTTCTTACCAAATTGAGCGCGTTCTTTAGCGTAAGCGAGAGCTTCGTTGTAAGCTTCTTGCTCCACACCCACTGATTGAGCGGCGATACCGAGGCGAGCACCGTTCATCAATGCCATCACATATTTGATAAGGCCGAGGCGAGTGCTACCGCAGAGTTCTGCTTTTGCGTTCTTATAGGTAAGTTCGCATGTTGGTGAACCGTGAATACCAAGTTTGTGCTCAATGTGGCGAACATCTACGCCGCCGTCACGCTTGTCATAGATAAACATTGACAAGCCACGACCGTCCTTAGTGCCTTCTTCAGAGCGAGCGAGCACCAAGTGAATATCAGAGTCGCCGTTGGTGATGAAACGCTTCACACCGTTCAAGCGCCAGCAGTTGTTTTCTTCATCGAAAGTGGCTTTGAGCATCACGCGTTGGAGGTCGGAACCTGCATCAGGTTCGGTCAAGTCCATTGACATGGTTTCGCCAGCAGAGATGCGAGGAATGTATTTTTGGCGTTGTTCTTCGCTACCAAATTCGTAGAGAGTGTCGATACAGCTCTGGAGGCTCCACACATTTTGGAAACCAGCGTCGGCAGCTGAAATGATTTCACTCAACATTGAGAATGTGGTGTTAGGAAGATTCAAACCACCGTAGCGGCGAGGCATCGACACGCCCCAAAGGCCAGCCTTGCGGGTAGCGTCGAGGTTCTCGTAAGTTTTGCTTGCATAAATCATGCGACCGCTTTCCAAGTGAGGACCTTCGAGGTCAACATCTTCAGAGTTTGGTTCGATGATGTTAGCTGCAACATCGCCTGTGATGTCGAGAATACGCTTGTAGTTTTCGATAGCGTCCTCATAGCATACAGGAGCATCGGCAAACCTGTCTTTATCTTCGTAATTACGTTCCTTGAGATCAACAATTCGCTTCATGAGCGGATGGCTCAAGTGGAATTCAATTTCAGGATGATCAGTATAGTAATTAGCCATAACTGTAATATTAAGCTTTTGTTCTTTATTAAATGTTTAAATCTTAAGAAGCTGGAAGTTAATTTTGAAGTTAAGAAGTTATGAAGTTAAGAAGTTAAGACGAATGTCTTTTTGCTTGTAACTTCAACACCTGTTGCTTGTTATAAATCATCTTGGCTTGTCGCAGCATTATTTATAATTGCTTTACAATAGCCATTGAGCAGTTTGCTTGTTTCTTCAATCAGTGAGCGCATCTTATCAAAATCATTTGGTTTGAGAAACTCCAAATCCCTTGAGAGGATATGATAATCTCTACATTCTTCCAAACTTCCTTGAGCGATATTGAAGAATCGCAATTTATCGGATTTCCCGATTTTCTTGTACCCTTCCGCAATATTCGCTTCTATTGAAACTGCGGCTCTACGAAATTGAGAAGTAAGACCATATTTCTCGTCTGTTGGAAATTGGCGTGTAACCTTATATACGAAAAGCACAAAAGCATGGGCTTTTTGCCAAACTTGAAGATTTTCGAAACTGTAAGTGACAGCCATAATCAAAAGGTATTGTCTTAACTTCTTAACTTCTTTAACTTCTTAACTTCTGATTCAAGTATTACTTTGAATTTTGCTTGTAATACTTGATGAGTTTTGGAACCACTTCTTCCACAGTGCCATTGATCACGTAGTCAGCAATCTTGTTGATTGGAGCATCTGGGTCGTTGTTGATAGAGATGATGATACTAGCCTCTTGCATACCAGCGATGTGCTGAATCTGACCAGAGATACCGCAAGCGATATACACCTTTGGGTGAACGGTAACACCAGTTTGACCCACTTGGCGATCGGCTGCCACCCAGCCGGCATCAACTGCCGCACGAGATGCGCCCACTTCGCCGTGGAGTTCCTTTGCGAGGGTGAAGAGTTGGTCGAAACCTTCCTTGCTGCCCACGCCGTAGCCACCAGCCACTACGATTGCCGCACCCTTGAGGTTGTGCTTAGCGGCTTCCACGTGGCGGTCGATAACCTTAACCACGAAGTCGGTGATTGGAACATATTTTGCAACTTCTGGGTAAACCACCTCGCCCTTGGCCTTGCCTTCGTAGATGGCTTTCTGCATCACGCCAGAGCGAACGGTTGCCATTTGTGGGCGGTTTTCAGGGTTGACGATAGTAGCCACGATATTGCCGCCAAAAGCAGGACGAATCTGATAGAGCAGATTGTCGTAGTGCTTCTTGGTCTTGATGTCGTCGTATTCGCCGATTTCAAGTTCGGTACAGTCGGCGGTAAGGCCACTGAAAAGTGAAGAAGAAACGCGTGGACCGAGGTCACGGCCAATCACAGTTGCGCCCATGAGGCAGATTTGTGGCTTTTCTTCCTTAAAGAGGTTCACCAGCACTGAGGTGTGAGGGGCTGAAGTGTAGGGGAACAAGCCTTCAGCATCGAAAACGTGGAGTTTGTCAACACCGTAAGGGAGAATTTGGTCTTCCACCTTACCCTTAATATCAGTACCAGCTACAACAGCTTCGAGCTCCACACCAAGTTCGTTAGCCAACTTGCGGCCCTTGGTGAGCAATTCTTGAGATACTTCGGCAACAGTAGTGCCTTCAATCTCGCAATATACAAATACGTTATTCATTGTCGTTGTGTACTACTATTAACCAATAATTTTTTCTTCCAATAATTCTTCAATCAAGCCAGCAATGTCTTCATCGCTACCGGTGAGGGTCTTGCTTTCCTTGGCTTGGAACACGATGTTCTTCACGGTCTTCACCTTTGTAGGCGAACCGCTCAAACCGCACTGTTGTGGGTCGCCGTCCACGTCAGCCACGCTCCATTCGTTGAGTGTGAGGTATGGACGCTCGTTGTAGAGTTCTTTCCAAGGTTCTTCGCCAGTGCGCTCCATTGGGCAAGTGGCGTATTTGTATTTCATCACCAGCTTAGCGTTGCATGGGCGGCAAGGAGCTGCGCTACCGTTCACAGTGATTACCACTGGAAGTGGAGCTTCCACAGTTTCCACACCACCATCAATCATGCGGCGAATAGTGGCAACGCCATTTTCCACCTTGAGGATTTCTTCGGCATAAGTCACTTGGTTCAAACCGAGCTTTTGAGCCACCTGTGGACCCACTTGGGCAGTATCGCCGTCGATAGCCTGACGGCCACCAATCACGATATCAACAGGCTTTTCAGCACTGATTTTCTTGATGGCTGTGGCAAGGGCGTAGCTGGTTGCCAATGTGTCGGCACCAGCGAAAAGGCGGTCGGTAAGCAACCAGCCTGTGTCGGCACCACGGTACAAACCTTGACGAATAATTTCACCTGCACGTGGAGGACCCATGGTGAGCATACCGATAGTGGAACCAGGATGCTGCTCCTTCAAGCGAAGGGCTTGCTCCAATGCGTTTAAATCTTCAGGGTTGAAGATAGCAGGAAGTGCCGCACGGTTGATAGTGCCGTCGGCCTTCATAGCATCTTTGCCAACGTTGCGGGTATCAGGCACCTGCTTAGCCAGCACAATGATATTCAAACTCATAATTTGTTGTTTAGTATAATTTTAATTTGTTATTTCAGAGTTGCAGTATCGCTTTGAGAGGAAATAGCTCCCAAAACGGCACAAAAACTATGCAAAATTACACAAAAACGAGCAGAATACCAAAGCATTAATCGCTATTAAAATTTATTAATAAACCATTCAGATTACGCAAAAGAAAAATACATTTATGACAACTTCCCCACAAATAATAACATTCCTTAACAAAATCAGCGCAGGTTTATCCCTCAATTTTGCTTGAAATTACAGGAGTTGGATTGGTGCGAAGAACTCTGGTAAGTGGAAGTTAGGCTTTTCTGATTTGATTGGTGCCCATGAAAGGTAATGTGGATGAGTGGCTTTTCCTGCGCATTTGTAGAAATTGCCAGAAATGTGTGAGGGTATGTCTGCGCTATTGATGCCGATGAGTGTGAGTGGAATGGCAATGGTTAAGGTCCAGGTGTGGATGCCTGGTTTTTCGTCAAAAGGCTCTGTGCCGCAAGAGGAATGGCGCTTGATTGATGTGATTTGCTCGTCGGTGAGGCGAATGGCGTTAGGGCGTGTGACTCTGTGGCTGGCGTTCACTGCTCCAATGCAATTAAATTCAAAGTTCCAATATTCGTCGCTTGTGGGCGTTTTCAGGAAAAACTCCACGCAGCTATCGTTTGCCACAGGGCTTAAATTCTTGCAGTTTTCAGCTAAAATTCCGTTTTCTCTCACCACGAAATGAGCATAGAGATATTTGTCAGAGTATGCGCCCATCACTGCGCAAATAGGTTGATAGGCTGTAACTGATGGCCAGTTCACAGTATCGACATGTAGTTTTTGGAAATTGTTTTCAATATACTCACCGCACTCTTTCATGCTTAAAGCATCGAGCGCGTTGCAACGAAGGAATTGTGCTGATTTTGCCATGATGGTTAGTTGAAATAATACATCAAACCGGTAATAAGACCGTAAATAGAGAGAATGAGGATAATCACACCTATCACGATGTTGATAACCCACATGCTTCGGATGTTGAAGTGCGACCTTACAGCATTCACCAAGTAAGTGATAAGGGTCCACCACACAATCGCTCCCAGCAATATTACGCCATACCCCACGATGATTAGTGGCCAAGGCATATCAGTAGATGGAAAACCAAAGCGAGCGAATAGTGGAATGATAAGGAATACAATCAGCGGATTCGACAAGGTGAGCAGGAAGCCTGTGCCCATTTCCTGATAGTGGTTTTCCTTCTTGTCGGAGGTGTCTTTGATTTCGGTGGCAGGATTTCTCTTGATGAGGAAGAAGCCAAACACCAAAAGAATGGCACTCCCGATAATTTGAATAGGAGCCTGATTGCTCTCTATCACTTTATTGACAAACGACATACCCATACCTGTAAGCAAGCAGTAGAGCAAGTCGGATATGGCTGCACCAAGACCTGTCCACCAACCGGCTTCGCGACCCTTATTCAAAGTGCGCTGCACGCAAAGTATGCCAATAGGACCCATTGGCGCAGAAAGAATAACGCCAATAGCAAAACATCCTAATATAGTAGATATGATTAATTCCATTATTGTGCTGCACAAAATGCAGTTTGCAAAGTTAGTAAAAAAAATCTAAATATTTCCTTTTTTGATAAGCAGACATGATTTTTAGTGCCATTTCATCGCTTGGTTTCGCTATTTTCTTTAACTTTGCTTAAAATTGATAACTAATCGCATGAATAAATATCTCATTCTTTTGATTGTGGGTTTGTCCTCTCTGTTCGTTGCGGGGGCTGAAACGATATGGCATTACAATGCGTCGTTTAACTCTTTTCACGACTTCACCCCTGCTCCGCAAGTGAAGCTCGGAGGACAAGGGCTATCGGTGAGTAATCCTTCCGACACTACGATGCTGGTGTTGAGCAAACGCACGGCAAGCGACGAGCAATACAGATATTTGGTGAGGTTTTCCAACAGTAAAGCCAAGAAAAACGGTCACGCCTCCCCTGCTTGCGGCATGGTGTTGTTTTATAAAAATCCGTCAAACTACTATACCTTAGAAATGACGGCATATAACACTCACCCTTACGACGAAATGCGTGATGAGCGCCAAGTGAAAGTGTCGCTTTACAAGGTGGAACACAAGAAAGTGATGCTTGAGAAAGAGCTGGTTGTCGGCTCTGATATTAATCTGTATGATGGTATTAATTCCTTGTGTGTGGATGTGCAGAAAAATACTGTGAATGTGTCGGTTGGCGATAAGCGGTTGAAGGAATTGTTTACGGCTGATATTCCTAAGGAAGACCGTGGAGATGTAATGGGATTGATGGTGGCACCCGATGGAGAAATGCAAGTGGAACGCACCGTGCTCTCCTACGAAAAATGCGAAACCACAAAGATTATGACCGCTTGGACTAAAGATAAACTCGACGCACATTTTGCACAGTCAAAAAATCCTTTCGAGGGTTATTGGGAGTATCTTGACAGGGACATGGACGATGGCATAGCACGCCTCGGTGGTAAATACAGAATAGCCTTGGTGGCAACTGGCGACGGCTTCGACATTATTTATGTGTCGGGCGCGCAAGTTGGAAAAAGCGAATGGTGTGAAGGTATGCTTAAGGGAAGATTGACCAAAACCATTTTCAACGACAATTACAAAGCCTTTTGGATTGACTCTACATTCCGCCCTATTGATGATGATGTGAACGGATTTTTTGAAAGTGGTGTGATATTAGATATGTCGTTCCCCACCTATAAATCAAAAATCAGATTTTCAAAAGTTTTGTAATCAGCATCCAATATAAAGAAATGAGGCTGTGTCACAAGTGGTGACACAGCCTCTGATATTTTGGTATATCGCTCTGACTATTAGTAGTTGCGGGCGAAGATCACGCGGCGTTTGCTGGGCTTGCCTGTGTAGATGCACTTGCCTTCTTCTTCCTCGCCGTCGAGAGGAATGCAGCGGATTGTGGCTTTGGTTTCTTCTTTGATTTTTTCTTCTGTTTCGGTAGTGCCGTCCCAGTGAGCAAGAATGAAACCGCCCTTTTCAATTTGAGTTTTGAAATCTTCCCAAGTGTCAACCTTGGTAGTCATTTCAAGACGGTGGTTCAATGCCTTGGTGTAGATGTTGTTCTGAATATCGTCGAGCAGTTTCTCTACATATCCTTCGATGCCCTCAATTGATACAGTTTCTTTTTCGAGCGTATCGCGGCGCATCACTTCGATAGTGCCATTTTCAATGTCGCGAGCACCAAGCACGAGGCGTACAGGCACACCCTTGAGTTCGTAGTCAGCGAATTTAAAGCCAGGGCGCTTGTTGTCGGCGTTGTCGTACTTCACAGAAATGCCTTGCTTTTTCAGGTTTTCTACGATAGGAGCCACCTTGGCGTTGATCGTGTCGAGTTGCTCTTGGCTACGATAGATAGGCACAATCACCACTTGAATTGGAGCCAACTTTGGAGGAAGCACCAAACCGTTGTCATCGCTGTGGGTCATGATAAGCGCACCCATCAAGCGGGTGGAAACACCCCAAGATGTGGCCCAAACGTAATCAAGCTTGTTTTCTTTGTTGATAAACTTCACATCGAATGCTTTTGCGAAGTTTTGACCCAAGAAGTGCGATGTACCACTCTGCAAAGCCTTGCCATCTTGCATCATAGCTTCGATAGTGTAAGTTTCGAGTGCGCCAGCAAAGCGTTCGTTAGCAGTCTTTACACCCTTCACTACAGGCACTGCCATATATTTTTCTGCGAAATCGGCATACACATTCAGCATTTCGATAGCCTTAGCCTCAGCCTCTTCCTTGGTGGCGTGGGCTGTGTGGCCTTCTTGCCAGAGGAATTCTGCTGTGCGGAGGAACAAGCGTGTGCGCATTTCCCAGCGGAACACGTTTGCCCATTGGTTCACGAGCAATGGGAGATCGCGATATGAGTTGATCCAGTTGCGGTATGTGTTCCAGATGATGGTTTCGCTGGTTGGGCGGATAATGAGTTCTTCTTCGAGGCGAGCTTCTGGGTCAACTACCACGCCCTGTCCGTCAGGATTGTTTTTGAGGCGATAGTGAGTGACCACTGCGCATTCTTTAGCGAAACCTTCCACGTGGTCGGCTTCCTTGCTGAGGAATGATTTAGGAATCAGCAATGGGAAATATGCGTTTTGCACACCGGTTTCTTTAAACATAGTGTCGAGCTGGTGTTGCATCTTTTCCCAAATTGCATAACCATAAGGCTTGATAACCATACAGCCACGCACGGCAGATTGCTCAGCGAGGTCGGCTTTGATTACAAGCTCGTTGTACCATTGAGAGTAGTTGTCGGCTCTCTTGGTTAAGTCTTTTAATTCTTTTGCCATTTCTTATTATTATGTTTTTATTTTCTTTTTTTGATAATCGTTTTGCCAGTCACTTTACCGCTTTTTGCTTGTTCCAGCATTTCCTCACCAGGTACAATGTAGATTTCCAAACGGCGGTTTAATCGACGTTTTTCCATAGAATTGTTGTCTTTGAGTGGCTGAATGTCGCCGAAAGCGTATGGCACCACCGATTGGGTGCTGCCATTTGCATCAAACCAGTCGAACACCGAATTGACGCGTGCGCTGGTCAGGCGTGTTGAGTATTCGTGGGTGCCGGTGTTGTCGCTGTGCATCACCAGCAGCATTTTATACATGCCTGGAGTTTTGGTGAACTTCAGCAGTTTGCTAAGCGTGTCCTTGCTCTTGCTCATCAAAATGGTGTCGTTTGGGGCGAAAAGTTCATCGGCGGGAATGGTGACGATAATCACCTCGCCATTTCGCATCATCTCCACTTCAAGATTGTTGTTGATGAGGTCGATGGCTTGCTTGTTCTGAAAATCTTGCACTCGCTGCGCTATTTTTTCTTTTACGATTGCTGGCGAGCTTACGTTTTCGTCAAAAGTCAGTTCATAGATATCAACCACTTTTTTCGCATCGCTAATGAAACAGGCGCATATAGCCAGCATTGCGATGAGATAACGGATATGTTTATTGACATTCATTGCTTTAATCGTCAAGAGTGTTTTCGTATGCTGTCTCTGCTTCCACGATTTCGGCAACATGGTCGAGGCTAATGGCATTGTCCTTGTCTTTTGCCAGTTGCTTCTTCACATAGGCGATAACCTTTTCGTTGTCGTCGTCGAAGTCTTCGTTTTCATCATACTTTTCGAAATATTCAAAAATGGTGTCAATCACCAGCAAAATGTCATCGTCATCGTATTTTGCGATGTCTGGGTTCTCAACGTGGGCTTTAATGTAGTCAATAGCCTTATTTTCGTCAAATTCCATAGTTTGATGTATTTTTTGTTTATAAATCCAATAATTCGGTGGGCACATCGAGCTCAATCGTCTCGTTTTCGGTGTCGATGTCGACCACAAACTCATCAACAGCGGGGACAAGCAATTCCTTGTCGTCCACTTCAATGCGGAAAAGCACGTTGGCGGTAGAATCGTCTACGTCAACAATCTCCCCTACTGTGTCCTCGTTGATAATGGCTTTGTAACCAATGAAGTAATCAATGGGCATTTCGTCGGAGTCGTAATCTTTCGCCAACTTGTCGAACTCATTTTTCTTCACGAAAATGGTTTTGTTCACCAGCAGAGTGGCTTCACTTTCGTTGTTGATACCGTCGATTTGCAGTAGCACAGTTTGTGCCGTTTTTCCACGCTTGGAACTTACGAAGAAAGGCACAAAAATACCGTCGATATCGCTAATGAGGCACGAAAACTGCGACAGAATGTCGAGTTCGCAGTCTATCGTTGCCGAAATCTCGCCATTCACACCGTGAGGCTTGTTGTAAACGCCTATTTCTATGAGTTCGTCGCGTGTGATCATCGTGCTTTATTTTTTCTTTTTCTTTTTTGCTGTGGTTTTAGCGGCAACAGGTGCTTCTTTAAATTCGTGAAGCGCCTTCGTGTCGGCACTGATTTGGATTTTGCCCTTTGAGAAGAATGCTAAATCCTTGAAAATCTTGGCATCGTCCACATCTTCTTTGCTGATTTGGAAAATCAGTTTCTTCATGTGGTTGGCAATCAGCATCACCAAAGCGTCTCTTTCCTCGCCTTCAGGATATTCGCAAGCACGTTCAATCATTCGCTCAATGGTTTTACCATAATGGCGAAATTTGATGTGCTCCAATTTGTAAGTCATTGGTTCAGGCTTGCTCTCCAAATTTTCCTCCTTCACGATTTCGCAAGGATAGTCGATGTCTAATTTGAAGTCGCTCATGATGGCCAAGTGGTCCCACAGTTTATGCTTGTAGTCGGCTTCATCGCGCAGGTGTGGAAACAGGTTGCCCATTGAGCGGATAATGGAATAGGCGCATCTGGTGCGCTCTTCCCTATCCTCAATTTTGCAGCAGTAGTCCACCATCTGCTGAATGTTGCGTCCGTATTCTGGAAGAGCCAGTTTCTTCAGTTGTGTATTGTAATCGAGCATATAAGTTTTGTTGTTGCAAAATTAAACTACAAAATTAACGATAAAAACTCAACTATTGAAATTAGAAAAGTTTTTTCTTTGATTTTGTGACCTGAAAATCTTTCAGGTAAAGAGGTGTGGAGTATGCCACATCAATGAAATCGCCCTCTCTAAAAGCCTTCTCCGAAAGTGCCATCATTGACAATGCCACAGGTTTCACACCCTCGATAAATTCTGCATTTGGGTGATTGATAACGCTTTTCACCTTGTCGGCACCATTGCCGCAGAACACCAAATGGTGGTCGCGAAGCAGGTCCGCAAATGAATTCTCGTCAATAATCATCGGTTGTGGTGCAAGCGTTTCTTGCAAAGCGTTGTTGTAAACTGCCGTGTAAACCTCCATTCGTCTTGCGTCGATCATCGGCACGAAAAGTGTGGATTCGTCGTCGAAGAAATGGGCAAACATTGTGGTCACGGTCAGGAGTTTGAGCGTGTTCACGCCAATGAGTGGAATATCCAATCCAAACGCCAGTCCCTTTGCTTCAGAGAGACCAATTCTCAAACCTGTGTAAGAACCTGGACCGATGCTCACCGCTATTGCGTCGAGTTTGATATCTCTGGAGGTGGCATAGCGCATGATGTCTTGAATATATGCGCTCAGCAGGGTGGCGTGTGTTTGTCCCTCGTAATTTTCTCTGTGTTCGAGCACCTCCCCATTAGAGGTGAGTGCCACTGAGCAAACGCTTGTGGAAGTCTCGATATTTAGTATATTTGCCATGTGTCGTACTTTTTTCTCTGCAAAATTAACAAAAATCTTCCTTTTATTCCCTCTTTTACGAATATTAGCAGTAAATTTGCGTATTAATAAATTATAATACACAATGATTTTATCAATGACAGGGTTTGGCAAGGCTGTCAAAGTGATTAATAACAAGAAAATCACGGCTGAAGTCAAATCATTAAATAGTAAACAACTCGATTTGTCGGTTCGCTTGCCCCAGGGCTATCGTGCATTGGAACTTGACCTGCGTAATATGGTGGCTCATAAACTTAATCGCGGCAAGGTGGACTTGTATGTGTTTTGCGAACCAATTGAAGGCGCAGCCTCTGTAAGCATTAACCTTTCAGTGTTGAAGCAATATAAGGCGCAACTTCAGGACATGGCTACAGAATTAGGCATTTCTGAACCAGAAGACTGGTATGCTACCCTACTCCGCTTGCCTGATGCGCTGAAAAGCGATGTGAACGTGTCGGAGGTGAGCGACGAAGAAATGGAGGCTGTGAAAGAAGTGGTGGCAGAGGCACTCGATGGCTTGGTGGCTTTCCGTGTGCAGGAAGGTGCCCGACTTGAAACATTCTTCAAAGAAAAAATCGCAGCCATTCAAGATTTGCTCAACAGCGTAGAACCCTACGAGCACTCGCGTGTGGAGAAAATCAAGGCGCGCATCTACGAGTCGCTTCAGAAACTCGAAGGTGTGACTGTGGACAACAACCGCTTTGAGCAAGAATTGATTTTCTATATCGAGAAACTTGATATTACGGAAGAGAAAATCCGTCTGCAAAACCATCTCAACTATTTCTTGGCAACAATGGCCGACGGTGATAACCAAGGTAAAAAACTTGGATTTATCTCTCAGGAAATGGGACGTGAAATCAACACTACTGGCTCAAAAGCCAATCAGGCAGAACTTCAGAAGTTGGTAGTGGAGATGAAAGACCATTTGGAGCAAATCAAGGAACAGGTTCTTAACGTATTGTAAAAAATCAGAATGTCAGACATTAAATTAATCATATTATCTGCGCCATCAGGTTCTGGAAAATCAACCATCATCAGTCATATCATCGATGATGAGAAATTGAAGTTGGAATTCTCTATTTCAGCCACCACTCGTAGCCCCCGTGGTAATGAGAAGCACGGCAAAGAATACTATTTCCTTACTGAAGAAGACTTCAAAGCACGTATCGCCAACAATGAGTTTGCCGAATACGAGGAAGTGTATGCCGGCAGATATTACGGCACACTTAAAAGCGAAATCCAACGTATCAATGCCGAGGGTAAGAATGCCATCATTGATGTGGATGTGGCTGGTGGCGTGAATGTGAAGAAGATTTATGGCGACCAGGCATTGTCGATTTTTGTGATGCCGCCAAGTGTGGAAGAACTGCGCCGCAGACTTGTAGGCCGTGCCACAGATTCGGAAGCCGACATTCAAAAACGCGTGGATAAAGCTGAATACGAAATGTCGTTTGCCCCTAAATATGATAAGGTGGTGGTGAACGACAACCTTGAAAAGGCAGTGGCTGAAGTGCGTGCATTAATCACCGAGTTCGTTACTAAATAACCATAGTCGAATGAAGGTAGGAATTTTCGGCGGAACATTCAACCCCATTCACACCGGTCACGCTATCATTGCTAATTATGTGATTCAGAATTGTGGCTTGGATAGGCTTTGGCTGATGGTTTCGCCACTGAATCCCTTTAAGGTGGCTCAAGGTGAGCATCACGACACCGAACGCTTGCGTATGGTGGAAATGGTGTCGAGTAAGTTGGAAAATGTGGAAACTTCAGGCTTTGAGTTTAGTCTTCCTCGCCCCTCTTACACCATCGACACGCTGAATGCGTTGCAAAGCAAATTTCCACAGCACGAGTTCTACCTTGTGATTGGTGCCGACAACTGGGTGTCGTTCGACAACTGGGACCGCTACGAAGAAATCTTGGAGAAATTCAAGGTGCTGGTTTATCCTCGCAGCGGATATGATACTGAGTTGCCCGCTCGCTTTGCGTCGAGTGTCACAATGATTGAGGCTCCGCTTGTGGAACTGTCGTCAACCGAGATAAGGGAAGGCTTGAAGATGATGAAGAATATGTCGTTTTATCTTCCCGACGATGTATATCGCTATATTTTGAAAAATAAAATATATTTACATGATGAGTGAACAAAAAAAACTTGCACCCAATAGTCTTTCGTTCATTGCCTTGACAAATGAATTTTGCCAGGCGGTAGAACATGCAGAATCGGCTACCCGTGAAGATTTTCTTGCAAATATGCTGAAAATTCTTCCACGCATCTATATCATCGCACATGATTTGGAACGCGACTTCACGTTCAGTGACTACAGCATTGAACCGTATCTCACGGAAGATGTGTATAATCAGGTGCGCGAGGTGATGAGCCGAGTTTTGGCTGAGGAAGATGTATATTTAGAGGTGTTTGTTGAAGATATGAAATATAGCGACACCCCTATTGCGTCGTCCATTAGCGAAAACCTTGCCGACTTGTATCAAGTGTTTTTCAATTTCATCGCCACTATCAAAGACGCTCCTACCGAGGCTCAGATTGAGTTGATAGGGCTTTGCAAATCTGATTTCCGCACTTACTGGGGGCAAACATTATGTAATGTGCTCCGTGCTACGCACGCTGCATACTATAATCCTTCCAACACTGATTTATAATTAATCCTTAAAAACCTTCTGAATTATGGATAAACAAATAACATCTTTGCTTAACTTCATTGACAATAGTCCATGTAATTTCTATGCAGTAAATACAGCGAAAAAAATGCTCGAAGAAAATGGCTTCACTGAAAAACTGCTTGGAAACGAAATAGAAGCAAAACCAGGTGAAAAGTTCTATTTCACTAAAAATGACTCAGCAATCTTTGCTTTCACAGTAGGTAAGAAACCTATTGCTGAAACTGGTTTGAAAATTGTAGCTGCTCACAGCGATTCGCCTTGCTTCCGTGTGAAACCCCATGCCGAAATGCTTTGCGAAGGCGGAATCGTGAAATTAAATACAGAAGTGTATGGCGGACCGGTTCTTTACACTTGGTTCGACCGTCCACTCTCGTTGGCAGGCCGTGTACTGCTCAAAGGCGAAGACGCTATGCACCCCATCACCCGATTGGTGAAAATTGACCGCCCGCTGTTCTCCATTTCACACTTGGCTATTCACTTCAATCGCCAAGTGAACGAAGGCAACAAAATCAGCAAGCAGAAAGACATGCTTCCGATTATTGCCAAGGTCACCGAAAAGCTTGAAGCAGAAAACATGCTCCTTCGCCTTGTGGCTGAAGAATTGAATGTGGACATGACTGCTATTCTCGATTTTGATTTGCTCGTTTACAATACTGAGAAATCTTGTACATTTGGCTTGCACGATGAGTTTATCTCCGCCGGTCGCCTCGACGACTTGAGCATGGTGCACGCTGCTCTTGAAGCTATCATAGATGTGAAAGATGAAGATGCTACCTGTGTGGCAGCCATTTTCGACAATGAGGAAACTGGTAGTGGCACTAAGCAAGGTGCTGGCTCACCTGTGCTCTCGAATGTGATTCAGCGCATGGTGGAAAGCCAGGGTGGCAATTACGATGCGTACTGTCGCGCTTTGGCTAAATCGTTCCTCGTGTCTGCCGACAATGCTCATGCGTTCCACCCCAACTACGCAGAAAAGTACGACCCAACCAATCACCCATCACTTGGATCTGGTCCATGTATCAAGATTAATGCCAACTGCAAATATATGAGTGATGCCCATTCTGCCGCCATTTTCAAGGCACTTTGTGCAGAGGCAGGCTCGCCATGTCAGTATTTCGTGAACCACAGCGATGTGGCTGGTGGCTCTACTTTGGGCAATATTCTCACTGGTCAGATTGATATTGAGGGCGTGGACGTGGGTAATCCGCTCTTGGCTATGCACTCAGTGAGAGAAACCGGTTCGGTTGACGACCATATCAATATGATTAAGGTGTTTAAGCAATTCTTCAGTTAACACCTGTATCAATCCTTTTTTTACACAATTGAATACATTTAAATAATATAATAATATGATTGACGAAAAACTTTTGAAAGAAGTAACCGAAAAAGCTAATCAGTGGCTTGGTGAAGGTTACGATGAAGAGACAAAAGCCGAAGTTAAGAGAATGCTTGACAACGACGACAAGACCGACTTGGTGGAATCGTTCTACAAGAATCTTGAGTTTGGCACTGGTGGTCTGCGTGGTATTATGGGCGCTGGCTCAAACCGCATGAACATTTACACCGTGGGTGCTGCCACTCAAGGTCTTGCCAACTACCTCAAAGATGCGTTCAAGACACTTGACCAAATCAAGGTGGTGGTAGGTCACGACGTGCGCAACAATAGCCGTAAGTTTGCAGAAACTGTAGCCAATATTTTCTCTGCCAACGGTATCAAGGTTTATCTTTTTGAAGATTGCCGCCCTACTCCAGAACTTTCTTACGCAGTTCGCTTGCTTGGTTGCCAAAGTGGTGTGAATATCACTGCTTCTCACAACCCAAAGGAATACAATGGTTACAAGGCATATTGGGACGATGGCGCGCAGGTGGTTTCTCCACACGATGTGAACATTATCGACTATGTGAACCGCATTAAAGATGTGACAGAAATCAAATTTGAACCTAATCCTGAATTGATTCAAATTATTGGTGAAGACATCGACAACCAATATATTGAAGAAATTGCAAAACTTTCTTTGAGCCCAGAAATCATTAAGAAGCACAGCGATTTGAAGATTGTATATACTCCAATTCACGGTACCGGTAAGGTGTTGATTCCTCGCTCACTCGAACGCTGGGGATTCCGCAACATTATTCACGTGCCAGAACAAGATGTTCAGAGTGGCGATTTCCCAACAGTAGATTCTCCAAACCCAGAAAACGCCTCTGCAATGGCTATGGCTATCAAGAAGGCTGAAGAAGTGGATGCCGACATCGTAATGGCTTCTGACCCTGATGCCGACCGTATTGGTTTGGTTTTGAAGAACACCAAGGGCAAATTTGAATTGGTGAACGGTAACCAAATTCAACTCATTTTCCACTACTATCTGCTTGCTCGCAATAAAGAACTCGGTAACCTCACTGGCAACGAATACATCGTTAAGACTATCGTTACCACCGACTTGATTGCCAAGATTGCTGAAAAGCAGAACATGAAACTCTACGATTGCTATACCGGATTCAAGTGGATTGCTACAGTGATGCGTGAAAACGAAGGCAAGGCACGCTACCTCGGTGGTGGCGAAGAAAGTTACGGCTTCCTCGCTGAAGACTTCTGCCGTGATAAGGACTCTGTTTCGGCTATCTCACTGATGGCTGAAATCGCTGCATGGGCAAAGGAAAAAGGCATGACCATGAACGATATGCTCATCGACATCTACACCACTTATGGCTATAGCAAGGAACGTGGTATTTCTGTGGTTCGCACAGGTAAGTCGGGCGCTGAAGAAATTCAAGCCATGATGAAGAACTTCCGCGAAAACCCACAAAAGGAAATCGCTGGTTCTCCAGTAGTGAAGATTAGAGACTACCAACTCCTTCAAGAAAAGAATGTGCTCACAGGGGAAGTTAGCAAGTTGGATATGCCTTGCACCTCTAATGTGCTTCAATACTACACCGAAGATTGCACTAAGGTATCAATTCGTCCTTCAGGCACTGAACCAAAAATCAAGTTTTACCTCGAAGTGCACGATACTCTCGCTTGCGCTGCCGACTACGACGCAAAGAACGAATGGGCTGACGCAAAATTAGACACTATCTGCAAAGAATTAGGCATCGCTTAATCCTAACGCATATCACATAATAGCGAGGCAATCCCCACCACAGGATTGCCTCGCTCGCGTTTGTGTGTTTTTTGGAAATGCGCATGATGATGCAGAAAATTGAGTGTTTTATGTGCATTATATCGTGGTATGGCGAAATTTGCTTAACAAAATCGGGGTAAATTGGCGAGAATTGTGTAAATTTGCACAAATTTATCCGATAATAATTTAAATATATATAGAAACATGTCTGAAAACGTACAAAAAACTCTGAGAGATTCAGCGGCACTACGTTGGCTTGCTTTGATTCTCCTTGCAGGAGCTATGTTCTGCTCCTACATTTTCATGGACATCTTGTCGCCAATTAAAGACTTGATGTGGGACACTAAGGGTTGGGATTCAACTGCATTCGGTACGATGCAAGGATCGGAAACCTTCCTTAATGTGTTTGTGTTCTTCTTGATTTTTGCAGGTATTATCCTCGACAAGATGGGTGTTCGCTTCACTGCCATTCTGTCGGGTGCTGTGATGCTGGTAGGTGCATCAATTAACTGGTATGCGCTTACTGATATGTTTGCAGGAAGCAACCTTGAAGTATGGTTTAACGAACATTTGAACTACATTCCTGGTTTCGATGAATTGGGTGTGTCGCCTTTCTATAAAGGAATGCCCGCATCTGCTAAGTTCTCTGCTATCGGCTTTATGATTTTCGGCTGTGGTGTGGAAATGGCAGGTATCACCGTTTCTCGTGGTATCGTGAAGTGGTTTAAGGGCCGCGAAATGGCTCTCGCAATGGGCTCTGAAATGGCTCTCGCTCGCTTGGGTGTGGCCACTTGTATGATTTTCTCACCAATGTTTGCTCGCCTTGGTGGTGAAGTATCGGTTTCTCGCTCGGTAGCATTTGGTGTGGTGCTTTTGATGATTGCTTTGATCATGTTTATTGTGTATGCATTCATGGATAAGAAGCTCGACTCACAAACTGGCGAGGCAGAAGAAAAAGACGATCCATTCAAACTCAGCGACCTCGGCAAGATTCTTACCGATAGCGGCTTCTGGTTGGTGGCTTTGCTCTGCGTGCTTTACTACTCTGCAATTTTCCCATTCCAGAAATATGCGGTAAACATGCTTCAGTGTAACCTTGTGTTCCACCAAGTAGATCCATCTTCAATTTGGGCTTCAAACACCGTCACTATTATCCAATACGTGATTATGCTCGTGGTGGCAGCATGTGCTTTCGCAAGCAACTTCTCTAAGAACAAAGTGGCAAAATATGGATTGATGGGTGCGGCTATTGTGGCATTGGTAGTGTTCTGCTATATGGGCTATATGCGTCAGAGTGCCGAAACAGTGTTTGCCGTATTCCCACTTTTGGCAGTGGGTATCACCCCAATTCTGGGCAATTATGTTGACCACAAGGGTAAGGCTGCAACCATGCTTGTGCTTGGCTCGCTTCTCTTGATTGCTTGCCACCTTACTTTCGCTTTTGTGCTTCCTGCATTCAAGGGCAGCGAAGTGGGCGGTATTATCGTGGCTTACATCACTATCCTTGTGCTTGGCGCCAGCTTCTCGCTCGTGCCAGCATCTTTGTGGCCAAGTGTGCCAAAGTTGGTTGACGAAAAGATTATTGGTAGTGCTTACGCTTTGATTTTCTGGATTCAGAACATCGGTTTGTGGCTCTTCCCTCTCCTTATCGGTAAGGTGCTTGATGCCACAAACAAGGGCGTGACCAACCAAGACCAACTCGACTACACTGCTCCGCTGGTAATGCTTGCTGGCTTGGGCGTGGCTGCTCTTATTCTTGGTCTTGTGCTCAAGGTTGTTGACAAGAAGAAAGGTCTTGGCCTTGAAGAGCCAAATATTAAGTAATATTGAATAACACTTATAATGGGGCGTACATTCTTCAGTTTTTTACTGATGTATGCCCCATTTTCTTATAGAAATGACTCAAACTATTCACAGAAAATTAAACGAATCATCTGCCGCCCGCTGGACGGTGCTCTTTATCGTGTCGGTGGTGATGATGATGGGTTATGTGGTGGCGAAGGAAATGTCGCCACTTCAATACTTCCTGGAGTTGCCACAATCTGAAGGCGGCCTCGGCTGGAGTAGCAGTGAATTTGGCTTGTTTATCGGCTCGCGTGGTTTCTTTAACGTGTATTTGCTCATGCTCTTTGTGAGCGGTGTAATTCTCGATAAAACAGGCGTGCGATTTGCAGGTATGCTGTCGTGTGTGCTGATGCTGGTGGGCACGGCTATCGACTACTATGCCATAGCCATAGCGTCGCCTGTTCCTGCCACAGAAGTCACTTTCCCTACGCTCGGACTCGATCACACCATGGTGAAGGACCAAGTGCTGATGTCGGCATTCGGTTTTGCCGTATTTGGCATTGGCTACGAACTTTGCGGCATCACCGTTTCAAAGGTGATTGTGAAGTGGTTCTCTGGTAAGGAAATGGCGTTGGCAATGGGTATTCAAGTGGCGTTGGCGCGTTTTGGCACGGCTTTAGCACTGCTTGGTGGTCCATTCTTGGCAAAATACTATCAGCTTTCCACCCCTATTCTCGTGGGTTTGTTCAGCGTGGGCTTGGCTGTGGTGATTTATCTGATTTATTGCGCAATGGACCGCAAACTCGACAAGGCTTCGGATGCCGACAACAATGAAGAAAAGAAAGTGGAGAAATTCAGCTTTAAAGGTTTGCTCACCACACTTCGCAGTCCTGGATTTTGGCTAATCACGCTTTTGTGTATGCTGTATTACTCGGCCCTCTATCCATTCCTTGATTTTGCCACGAAGTTGATGATTTCAAAATATGGTGTGAGTCCTGAATGGGCTGGCGGCATTTCTTCAATATTGCCATTCACCTCCATTATTTTGACACCTCTGTTTGGCGGTGTTTATGATCGTGTGGGCAAGGGTGCCAGCATTATGATTTTGGGCACAGCCATGCTCACTGTGGTGCTGATGGTATTCGCTCTTCCGCTCCACTCCAGCTTGCTTGCTGTGGCATTGATGCTTATTTTGGGTGTGGCATTCTCTTTGTTGCCAAGTGTACTGTGGCCAGCCGTTCCAAAGATTGTACCCGAGCAACAATTAGGTTCGGCGTATTCAATCATCTACTATATTCAAAACATTGGTTTGATGCTTGTGCCTATCATCATTGGCAACGTGCTGGATAAAAACACAGTGAATGGCGTGGTTGATTACACAGCCGCTATGTGGGTGTTCTCTGCTATTGGAGCAATGGCGATTGTGGTGTCGGCATTCCTCCTTGTGCTGGATAAGAAATACCACTACGGGCTTCAGTCGCCAAATGTGAAAGATTGATTTAGAGATAATATCCTATAAAAATGAGAGAAGACCGACATTTCAATCGGTCTTCTCTCATTTTTATGCTTGTTGTAACATTTGCATGGCTTCGAGGCGACCTGAATTGATGAGGTCGGGGAAGTGGGAGTCGCTGTTGATGAGCACCGGCACATCATATTTCTTCAGCAGTTTGAAATATTGCTGATGTGGGAACATTCGTTGGTCGGTAATCCATTTCTTTGTGTTGATTTCAATTATCAGCCCATTATCCATAATGGCTTCAAATAGGTCGGTCGCCAATTTGTTGTACCAAGGTTCGTGGTCGATGCCGGGCTGGAACAGACTGCCGTTGTGCCCGATTTTGTCGAAATGCCCGATGATGTCGAAACCACCTTTCTCCACCATGTCGGTTGACTGCTTGTAGAACGAACGAATCACACGCTCAATATCGTTGTGGAAGTAGCGCTCCATCTTCTTCTTGAAATTATCGAAATCGCCATCAATATCCACATATTCATCGCTCACAAACGATGGAATGAAATGAACAGAACCAATACGATAGTCGAGAGGCATATCTTGGAAATATGGGATTGACGGTCCCCAATCGTCAAGGTAGTCAATTTCCATAGAGGTGAAAATACGGATTTGCTGACCATATTGTGCTTTCAGCCTATTCATTTCTGCCAAGTAGTCACCTACCTTTTCTTTCACCATATTGCATGGTGAGAAAAATGGGATTGGAGAGTGTGGGCTCACGCCATAGTGAGTGAAGCTCATCTTGATAGCTTCTTTAATGAAGTCCTCGATAGGCGCATGTCCATCGCAATAAGGGCTATGGCTATGGAAATTATATAATTTGCTCTCTTTTGCTATTCGTTTAAAATCAATCATGATTAAAACATCTTTTCTAATTGGTCATTGCTAAGGACCGAGATAATCGTCTTGCCGTCAGGCGTGTAGTTTGGATTTGGCAAACACAGGAGTTTCGACAGCAGCGTGTCCATTTCCTCTTGAAGCATCGTTTTGCCGTAAGGAATGGCGGCAGATTTTGCCACACGCAATGCGATGCTCTCATACACCTTGGTGGTGATGCTTGTGCCACCCATGCTCACCTCGTCAATCACTTGAAGAATAGTATCTTTGATGTTGACATTCTCCATACCTGCTGGCACAGCGTTGATCGACCAGTCGTTGCCGCTCAGTTGCGCAAGGTTGAAACCAATCTTTTCCATCTCTGGTTCCAACTCCTTGAGTATGATATTTTGCGAGGTGGTTAATTGAAGCACTTCGGGGAACAGTACACGCTGCGAGCTGATGGTGGTGGCATCAAGTTGCTTGATATACTGCTCGAAAAGCACTCTCACGTGAGCACGGTGCTGGTCAACAATCATCAGCCCCGATTTGATGGGTGACAGAATGTATCGCCCCTTCATTTGCATACACATAGCCGACGACATGTCGGGTGTGATGATTTCTGCCTGCACACCATTGTTCACTGGTTTCACTTCACCGATATCAGAGAACGAATCCTCCACATCTTGTTCGGTAATAGATGCGATGCCTTCCTGTTTGCCTTTCTCAAAATTTTGATAGAGTTTTTCCCAATCAGGCAGAGGGTTGGATGAGTAGCCACCAAAGTTGCCTGCGCTTTGTGGGTGGTATGATGATCCACCGCCAGCACTGCTTTTGCTTTGTGGCTTAAATGGGTTGTAGGTTGGGTCAACGCCATCTTCTGGTGCCGTAACCACGGTATGGTCGTTGAACGCCGGGATTTCGGGCGCATCGATGGTGTCGAAATCAATTTGTGGAACAGCACTGAATCGTCCGAGCGATTCTTTCACGGCGGCCGCGAGAATTTGCCAAATAGGCAATTCGTTCTCAAATTTGATTTCTGTTTTTGTAGGGTGTATATTTACGTCAATACTTTCTGGATCTACGGAGAAATTCAGGAAGTAGTTGGGTTGTTCATCGTCGGGGATAAGTTCGCTGTAGCTCGAAATGATAGCCTTGTGGAAATAAGGATGGCGCATAAATCTGCCGTTCACAAAAAGAAACTGCAAAAAATTTCGCTTTCGTGCGCCTTCAGGCTTGCTTACGAAACCGGTGATACGCACAAGTGAGGTGTCGGTGTTGAGCGGAACAAGTTGTTGGTCAACTTTTGCTCCCCACAGCGAAGCGATGCGTTGCTTAAACGAACCTCCAGAAAATTTGTTGAGCAGTTTGTCGTTGTTGGATAGAGAGAAATCCACATGGTGGTTCACCAAAGCCAATTTCTCGTACTCCTTAATAATATTGCTCAGTTCCACCTGATTGCTCTTCAAGAACTTTCTGCGTGCAGGCACGTTGAAGAAGATGTTCTTAATCATGAAGTTGGAACCTTCGGGGCACATATCGGGTTCTTGACTTTCGCATTTTGATGCGTTAATCATAATTTTTGTGCCAAGTTGTGCTCCTTTAGCCCTTGTGCGGAGTTCTACCTGTGCGATTGCCGCTATTGAAGCCAATGCCTCGCCGCGGAATCCCATCGTTTGCAGAGAGAACAGGTCTTCTGCTTTCGAGATTTTTGATGTGCTGTGACGCTCGAATGCCAATCGGGCATCGGTATCGCTCATACCCTTACCGTTGTCAATCACTTGTATGAGTGTTCTTCCTGCATCTTTCAACACGATTTGAATGCTTGTGGCTCCTGCGTCGATGGCATTTTCCACAAGCTCCTTAATCACAGAGGCTGGGCGCTGTATCACCTCACCTGCCGCAATTTGGTTTGCTACTGAATCTGGAAGTAATTTTATAATATCACTCATTGTTTACGGGTAAAACTTTTGTTTCTTGTGTGTTGTCTTCGTATTTGTCGTCGTCGTCCTTTGGTTGCTCTTCCACTTTAGGTTTGAGTATTTCGTAGGGCTGGCTAATCATTTCGCGCATCATTTCAGAAATATTCAGCACCTCGTAGGGACTTTTTGGACGCAAGTCGTCGAACCATTGATATTCGTCAAGTTTGAGTTGCGACTTTCGTACAAGATAAAGCGGAATGACTGTGCCACTCACTTCCGGCCACATCTTCACTTTCTCCACCTCCTGCTTTTCTTTTAAGTCGAGCGACAGGAAACCGCTTTCTGTTCTCACGCATTTATTGTAAGTGGAATCGTTCTCCATCGGGAAGAAAAGCGTTTTCACATTACCCACGATGTCGGCGTGGCGAAGTTCGTTTTTGGAGGATTCGGTGCCATCGTCGTAATAATCGGTAACTTTCTCAAAATACGCTTTCAGATATTTACCATAGATTTGATTGTAGTAGATTTCTCCAAGGTGCTCCACAATCAAGCCCTTGTTGGGAATCGTTGCCCAATCCACCGAACTGCTGTCGCGCATGTGCACGTTGATTTCGTTGTCGCTCGAAATTTGACGTTCGCCACTCCATACCACAGGGTGGTTGTAGAGGTTGAGGATAGAGTCACGTTGCGCAAACGAGAGGTGACCGCAAATGCCTTGCACGTCCTTACGATAGAATTTCACGCCACCAGTAGCAGTAAGCACCCTGTTTTTGTCGGGCTCTTGGATTGTGGTGATGGTGTCGCCGTGGAAGAACAATGTGTCGGAACGCTCGCCAGTTTTGGCATTCTCCTTATTGTAGATGCGTGCCAACGCCTTGTTAGTAGCGTAGCTCACATGGGTGGTCTCGTTGTGATAGCCATAGCCACCAGTGAGAATGGCGTGGTGCTTTGGATCGTTCACCGTCACATTGCCAATTGCTGTGCCCTCGCCAGTGTGCCTGTCGTAATGAATGCTGTCGCCTTCAAGTGTGCGGTCGTCCTTTGCAAAGAGTTTTGGTTGCACCCCATTTTTCACATAAAGGTTGGCTTTTTCGGTGGCAGTGTTGTAGTCGCCATTCGATGTGATGATTTTGTTTTCATCGGAAGTGATTTCTGCCTCTTCCACCAGTTTCGCAATATTTGTTCGGGTGTTGTAAAGAAGCTTGTTGGTATGAATCACATAATTGTCGCGGCTGTTCACCAAATCCACATTGTTGGTAAACACGGCATTGTCGGTGTTGAAGTTGTATTCACCCACAATGGAAGTGAGTACGTTTTTCGGGTCTTCCAACCTACCGTTGGATGAGTATTTGCCGGTATTGCTTGGCACGTAATAGTCGATGGCTTGGCTGGTGAGCGTGCGATTATCTTTAGTGATGCTCACGTTGCCAATTAGGTTCATCACCTCTTTCCTACCGTCGTAGTGAAGTTGGTCGGCTCTGCCGCTTAAATTGTCGGCGCGCTCCATTCTCACATTGCCGAAAGCGTCGATTGAATTGATTTGGTCGTAATAGTGTGCGCTGTCGCAATACAGGTGCATATCCCCTCTCGAAAATTCAATGTTGCCCATCAAAAGAATGTAGGATTCCAATGGATTCTTCACGGGAGCAGAAAGCATAGAGTCGGCACGTTCCAAAAACACCTTGTTGGCTTGGTATCTGTTGGCTTCTGGAATTTCCGGCTCAAACTTCTTTACGCTCTTGTGTGTTCTTTTTTGAGCAAAAGTTTCAAAAGCATATATGCCGATAAAAAGAGTCAAAAGGCATAAGATGCATTTTGCAGCCTTATGCCCTGATTGTGAGATATGTGGATTTTTGTTCACCTATATCAGTTTATTGTTTTCGCCAGTTGTATTTAAATTCACAGTTACGCCAGCCTTCGCTGATGTGAACGTAAGTCTTTTTCTGTTTTTCCTTCACCCATTCATCAATGATTTCAGCTTTTCGCTTATTCTCATACATGTCTTTAAGCACTTGGAAGTCTTCAGCGAGGTCGGCTTTGTGTGCCTCAATTCTTCTCACGAGCTTCACCATTGCCACTTGCTGGCGGTTGTTGCTTTTGTTGATTGCGATGAATGGTTCCGAAATTTCGCCAACTTGAAGTTTGTCCACCACCTTGCCAATTTCATCAGGCAGGTCGGCCATCTCAAAGAGAGTGGTGTGGGTTTGTGGATTCATCATCAAGCCCTTGTTGTTGCGAGAGTCCTTATCTTGCGACACATAGAGAGCGGCTTGCTCAAATGTGTATTTATTTGCGAGAATATCTTTGCGGAGAGAGTCGAGCTTCACCACGGCAGAATCGAGGTCTTTTTGATTCACCTTTGGTTTGAGAAGAATGTGGCGTGTGTTGATGCGGTCGCCTCGCTTTTCAATCAACTGAATGATGTGATAGCCAAATTCTGTCTCAACAATCTTGCTCACCTTCTTAGGGTCGTTGAGGTTGAAAGCCACATTTGCATATTCAGGAACAAGGTCGTTGCGGCTCTTGAAGCCAATTTCACCGCCACTCATTGCAGAGCCGTCTTCCGAGTAAAGAAGAGCAAGAGTTGAGAAATCGCTTTCACCATTATTGACGCGCTGTGCGTAATCGCGCAGACGTGACTTCACCTCATCGATTTCCTGCTGTGGAATGATTGGGTTGATGGTGATGATTTCCACCTCCACCTGCTTTTGAATGAGAGGAAGTGAATCTTTTGGAATAGAGTTGTAGAATTTGCGCACGTCAGAAGGTGTGGCCTTCACATTTTTGGTGAGGCTGCTTTGCACCTGCTGAATGGTGTACTGGTCGCGAACGGTGTTCATCAGCTGTTCGCGGATTTCAGGAATTGGTTTTCTGAAATATTCTTCAACCTTCTCCTTAGAACCAAGATTAGCGATGAAATAGTTGATACGTGCGTCCACGCTTTGCTGTACAGTGGAATTGGGCACTTCTATTGTGTCGATTTTTGCTTGATGCAAAAATAACTTATCAATAGCTATTTGTTCAGGAATCACGCAATATGGATTACCGTCAATGGGAGTGCGTTCGTATTGAAGTTGCTGATATTGCTCTTCAATATCAGATTTGTAGATAGCTTCGTCACCGACAATCCATGCCACTTCTTCAGCGATATTGTTTTGTGCAGTCATCAGATAGCCCATCGCTGTCAAAAATAGGCTAATTGTAAGGAGTCTTAATTTCACTGTTATCGTTTTTTTGTTAATAATCTGTTTTGGGTGCTTATAAGCCGCTACTACGGCATATAAATTAAATGCAAATTTCATAAAATTTCATCACATAGCAAAACAATTTATTTTAATTATCATTAAAAGAATAACCTATTTTGCGCAATGTGGATATAAAAAAATCTCTTTATCGTGGTGATGCGATAAAGAGATTTAATATTCATGTTAGAAACTTAGTGTTTCTTATGGTTTTACAAGTTTCAAAACATTCTTGTTAATCTTGGCTGGGTACTTCTTTTTGAGTTCGCTGAGCCAAGCTTTTTCAAGCTCGTCCTGATAATCGGAAGTTACGAGGCCTTTCACATCGGCAACGCCTTCTGGCTGGTCAATTACACCGCCTTCGAGAACAAATGCGATAGGATATTTCTCATTGCCAGTCTTTTCTGTGCCTTTGAATACCACTGAATCAACCAACTCGTTTTCACCTTGTGCAAAGAGCATTCTTTCCATCTTGATGTTGCTTGAGAATGTCTTGTGCAGAGTAGTGGTCAAAGTGTCTTTTCCGAGTGTAGGAATCATAGCCTTCACTGCTTGAGCGATAGAGTCGCTTTTTGCAGAGAGAATGATGCCCTTGAAGTGAGGTTTTGTCCAGTTGTATTTCTCGCGGTGCGCCATAAAGTAGTTGTTCAAACCAGTAGTGTCTTTTGCAGCACCGTCCCACACCTTCTTGTTGCTGATTTCAAACAAGAGCATACCGTCGCGATACTCGTTAATGAGATTGCGGTATTCTGCGTTGTCGTTAATCAGATTGTCGATGTAGTATTGCATGATTTCCTTGCTTGCGTATGGCTCGATTTGGGTAGCAATGTTGCCAGCTGCTGATTCGATGTCGTACTTAGCTTTAGGATTAACTCTTTTTGCGAGAACTGATGCAGGCACTTTGTTCTTGGCGTAAGTGAAAATCACGAAGTTTGACTTAGCAAGCACATCGCTCACAAAAGCAGAGTCGTATTGACCATGCTTCTTCAACTCTTTAATGAGGTAAGAGCGGAATTTTGCGTCGTTGTTCTTGTAGTTGTACAACTTCTTAATTTCTTCCAACTTCTGATTGCGAGCCATTTGGCTGCGTTCGTCATAAGCGATTGCGCGCTTGATTGATGGCAACGCCTCTTCAAATGAAGGAATGCCCTTGTGGCCAAGCTTCTTTACGATGTGGTAACCGTATTGTGATTCAAAAGGCTCGGAAATTTGACCGTCTTCAAGTTCGAACGACACCTTTTCAAAAGCAGGAACCATTCTGTTCACGCCGAACCAAGGCAATTTGCCACCATGACGGGCAGAACCCTTGTCTTCGCTGTACTTCTTAGCCATTTTCTCGAAGTCGGCACCGTTCTTCACTGAATCGTAAATTTCTTCAATTCTTGCTTTAACCACAGCCTTAGCAGAGTCGTCGAGGTTGCGGGTCATAAGCATGATGTGCTCTACTTCCACTTGACCTGGGTCTTGACGCTTGCCGTTTACACGAATAAGGTGGTTACCGAAGTCGGTGCGGAATGGCTTGCTAATCTGACCGATTGGAGTGGTGTAAGCCACCATTTCCCAACCGTAAGGGTAAATGCCAGATGCAGTGTAACCGTAGTGGCCTGCATTGTGTGTAACTGCTGGGTCGATAGAGAACTTCTTTGCGAGTTCGCCCCAGTCTTCGCCCTTGATTACACATGTACGAATGCTGTCGAGGCGTGCAAGAATCTCTTTGTTTTCCTTAGCGTCCTTGCCGAGAGGAAGCATGATGTGGTCGAGGTCCACATTGGTCTTCATTCTTTCGTATGCTTCTTTTTCAAGACGCACATTCACAGTGGTGTCTTCGAGGAAATCCTTAACCATGCCTTCCTTGTAGCCGTTGTACTCAGCCAAGAAAGATTTGAGAGTGTCAACTCCTTCAGCTTCTGCGTCAGCCACTTTTTGCTTGTAGGTAACGAAGCGGTCAACATACTGGTCGAGAGTTTCTTTCTCTACTTGCTGTTGGTTGTTCTTTTTGTATAGATATTCAAACTCAGAGAGATGAATGTCCTTTCCGTTAATGGTCATCAACACAGGGTCTTTTGCCGCAAAAGCCAGGCAAACGCCACCTATGAGTGCACCAATCATCAATTTAATTTTCATAGTTTTAAAATTAATTCAATTTGTCATTATAGAAATAATAACGAAATTTTGTTCCGATTATTGTAAATCAAATCAAAACTCTGAATCGATTATAATTATCCGCGGCTGTAGTTAGGAGCTTCGCTGGTGATTGCCACATCGTGTGGGTGGCTTTCTGCTACACCTGCATTTGTAATCTTAACGAATTGAGCCTGATGCAGTTTCTCGATGTTTTCAGCACCGCAATACCCCATACCAGCACGCAGACCGCCGAGCATTTGATATGCCACTTCGTAAAGAGTGCCCTTGTATGGCACGCGAGCTGCAATACCTTCTGGAACGAGCTTCTTGCTGTCGGTGACATTGTTTTGGAAATAACGGTCTTTTGAACCTTTTTCCATAGCTTCGAGCGAGCCCATGCCACGATATGATTTGTACTTTCTGCCGTTAAAGATGATGGTGTCGCCAGGAGATTCCTCCACACCTGCAAACATACCACCGAGCATCACTGAATATGCGCCAGCAGCGAGAGCCTTCACGATGTCACCAGAATAGCGGATACCACCATCGGCAATCAATGGAACGCCAGTTCCTTCGAGGGCTTTAGCCACATCGTAAACAGCGCTTAATTGAGGAACGCCGATACCGGCAATGATACGGGTGGTGCAGATAGAGCCAGGACCGATACCCACTTTCACACCGTCGGCACCATTTTCCACGAGGAATTTGGCAGCTTCGCCAGTAGCGATATTACCTACCACCACATCGATTTGTGGGAAAGAGCGCTTCACTTGTTGGAGAATTTCTACTACACCCTTTGTGTGGCCGTGAGCAGTGTCGACAACGATAGCGTCAACGCCTGCTTCTACAAGTGCTTCAGCTCTCTTGAGGCTGTCGCCAGTCACGCCAATACCGGCAGCTACACGCAGACGGCCGAGAGCGTCCTTGCAAGCGTTTGGTTTGTCTTTAGCTTTGGTGATGTCTTTGTAGGTGACCAAACCGATGAGTTTACCATCTTTGTCAACTACAGGGAGTTTTTCAATTTTGTGAGTTTGGAGAATGTCGGCAGCTTCGTCGAGGTTGGTTGATGAAGAAGTGGTCACCAAGTGGTCGCTTGTCATCACCTCGTCGATTTTGCGTTCCACATTCTTTTCAAATCGCAAGTCGCGGTTGGTGACGATACCCACAAGTTTCTTGTTTTCGTCAACTACGGGAATACCGCCGATATGGTACTCACTCATGATGTTGAGTGCATCGATTACCCTTGAGCCACGTTTGATGGTCACTGGGTCGTAAATCATACCGTTTTCTGCACGTTTCACGGTGTGCACTTGGCGCGCTTGCTCCTCAATGCTCATGTTTTTGTGAATCACACCAATACCACCTTCGCGAGCAATAGCAATAGCTAATGCCGCTTCAGTTACGGTGTCCATCGCTGCGGAAATCAGCGGAACATTAAGGGTGATGTTACGGGAGAACTTGGTTTGAAGATTTACATCTTTGGGTAATACTTCAGAATACGCTGGAATCAGCAGGACATCATCAAAGGTGAGTCCGTCCATTTTTACACGATCTGCAATAAATGACATATATTTTGAGTTTAAATAATTCCCTAAGAGATAATGCGTACTAATAAGTACTTGCTCACTTATTGCACACAAAATTACTAATTTTTAATGGCTTTTCACAAAAAAATCAGGCAAAAAATTCTTAAAAGATAATTTTGCCTGATTTGGTTTGTGCGCACATATATTATATGATAGGTGTGAATGGCTTTGTTAATTAGCCAGTTCGCTGGTGAATTTGATGCGCACCAGTCTGATTTCTTCTTCCGTATATTCCGAACCTAACTCTTCGAGGGCTTCGTGCTTGTTGTCGGTTTCGCTTTCCATAAAGTATTGGAAAATGTCGTCAACGTGGTCATCGTCCATTATTTCGTTCAGATAGTAGTTGATGTTGAGCTTGGTGCCAGAATATACGATGGCTTCAAGTTCTTCCAGCAACTCATCGAACGACAAGTGGTCGGATTCCGCAATGGAATCAAGGTCCACTTTGTGGTCGATAGCTTTAATGATGCTGATTTTCAGCTTGCTCTTGTTGGCTTTAGAACGAACGCGGATATCCTCTGGGCGCTCAATATCGTTCTCTTCCACATATTTCTTGATAACATCAACAAACTCCTTGCCATATCGCTTCGCTTTGCCCTCTCCCACTCCCTTCATGGTCTTCAACTCATCGAGGGTGATGGGATAGAGTGTGCACATGTCTTCCAGCGTGGGCTCTTGGAAAACCACGTAAGGCGGCACGTTGAGTTTGTCGGATATTTTCTTTCTCAAATCTGTGAGAATGTGGTGCAACTGTGGGTCAAGCACATTTGCGGTGGTGTTGAGAATTGCCACATTTTCCGTTTCGGAGAAATCTCTGTCGAGAACGATGTGGAATTTCTCTTTACTTTTAAGGAAGTCCAGTCCCTTTTGCGTCACTCGCAATATGCGGTTGTTGTCGATGTCGCTCTCAATATAGCCATATACGCGAGCTTGGTAGATGACAGTTTTGAGGAATTTGTCGTCACGGTTAGTGATGGTTCCAAACTCATCGTAGGTGTCGAGCTTAAATTCTACGATTTCTTTCGTCTTTATGCCCAACACGAAGTTGATGATGTCGTTGGGTTTGTATTTACCTTTCAGCACCAGAATGGCTTCAAGCAGCGCACGCAGCTCCTCGCTTGCGTTTTCTTGCTTCTTGGGGAAGAGGCAGTTGTCGCAACATTTGCAGTTGGGCTCAGTATAGTCTTCGCCAAAGTATTTGAGCAGCGTTTTTCGGCGGCAAATCGACGATTCTGCATATTGGGCAGTCTCGGCAAGGAGCAACTTGCCTATCTCTTGCTCGCTTACGGGTTTGCCTTGAATGAACTTCTGCAATTTCAGCAAATCCTTCTTGGCATAGAAAGTGATGCTTCTGCCCTCTCCTCCGTCGCGGCCAGCGCGTCCGGTTTCCTGGTAGTAGCCTTCCAGACTCTTGGGAATGTCGTAGTGGATAACGAATCTCACGTCTGGCTTGTCGATGCCCATACCAAAAGCGATTGTGGCAACAATCACCTGCACATCGTCTTTCAGAAACTTATCTTGATTTTCCGACCTCACAGCACTTTCCATGCCTGCATGGTAAGGGAGCGCCTTGATGTCGTTCACATTGAGCAATTCAGCCAATTCTTCCACCTTTTTTCTACTCAGACAGTAGATGATACCCGATTTCCCCTTCATGCTTTTGATGAAGCGGATAATCTCCTTGTCCACATTCTCGGTTTTCGGCCGCACCTCGTAGTAAAGGTTTGGGCGGTTGAACGACGACTTAAACACTTTGCCATCGGCAATGTCGAGGTTCTTCATAATGTCGTGTTGAACCTTTGGCGTGGCTGTGGCGGTGAGCGCAATGATTGGTCTTCTGCCAATCTGCTCGATATTTTGTCGGATATTTCTATATTCTGTGCGGAAATCATGCCCCCACTCCGAGATACAGTGTGCCTCGTCAACTGCGTAGAACGAGATTTTCACACTTCTGAGAAACTCGATGTTCTCTTTCTTTGTGAACGATTCGGGAGCAACGTACAGGAGTTTGGTTTTGCCTGAATACACATCTTCTTTCACCTGGTCGATTGCCTGACGATTGAGCGTGGAATTTAGGAAGTGGGCTATACTGTCGTCTTCACTGAAATGTCGCATTGCGTCAACTTGATTTTTCATCAATGCGATAAGTGGTGATATGACAATAGCGGTTCCTTCCATCATTAATGAGGGAAGCTGGTAGCATAGTGATTTTCCTCCGCCAGTTGGCATCAAAACAAATGAGTCGTTTTCAGAAAGGAGGTTAAGAATAATCTCTTCTTGGTTTCCTTTGAAGGTGTCGAACCCAAAATGCTTTTTTAATTCTTCTGTGACTTTTTTAATATCAGGCATAGTGATTTTGGTAAAAAGGCTTTATTACAACACAAATTTAATAAAATAGAATGGGGCAAACAAATTTTTTTGCGATTTGTTTGCCCCATAAAATGGATTTTCGTTAAAAAACGTTATTTTGCGTCCTTTAATATTTCAAAATTTGACTTTTCAAGTTGCTCTTTAGCGTAGTCGAGCGTCACAGTGTACTTCTTCGCCTTCGATGATGGCACCTCGTACATGGCTTCAGTCATGATGGTCTCGAACAGAGAGCGAAGACCGCGGGCACCGAGTTTGTATTCCACAGCTTTGCTCACGATGTAGTCGAGCACGCTGTCTTCGACTTTCAGTTCCACACCGTCCATCTTAAAGAGCTTTTCGTATTGCTTGGTGATAGCGTTTTTAGGCTCAGTAAGAATTCGGCGCAATGCCTCGTTGTCGAGTGGTTCCAAGTTGGTGAGCACTGGCAGACGGCCAATGATTTCAGGAATCAGACCGAATGAGCGAAGGTCTTGTGGAGCCACGAAGTGCAACAGGCGGTTTTGTTCCAAGCGGCGGAACTTGCTATCGGTTCCGAAGCCCACAACCTGTGTGTTGAGGCGTTGAGCAATCTTGCGCTCGATACCTTCGAAGGCACCACCGCAGATAAACAGGATGTTTTTGGTGTCGACAGGAATCAACTTTTGTTCAGGGTGCTTGCGTCCGCCTTGTGGTGGCACATTCACGACAGAACCTTCTAAAAGTTTCAACAGACCTTGCTGAACACCTTCACCACTCACATCGCGAGTGATGGAAGGATTGTCGCCCTTTCTTGCAATTTTGTCAATCTCATCAATGAACACGATACCTCTTTCGGCTTCCTTCAAGTTGTAGTCGCAAGCTTGAAGAAGGCGCACCAGAAGGCTCTCGATGTCCTCGCCCACATAACCAGCCTCGGTAAGCACAGTGGCATCAACGATTGCGAAAGGCACTTTCAAGAGCTTTGCAATGGTTTTTGCAAGAAGTGTTTTGCCAGTTCCTGTAGGGCCAACGATAATGATGTTCGACTTCTCGATTTCCACATCATCATCGGTCTTTTCCTGAACCAATCGCTTGTAGTGGTTGTAAACAGCCACCGAAAGATATTTCTTCGCGTCGTCTTGACCGATAACGTATTCGTCGAGATACTCTTTGATTTCGCTTGGCTTAGGGAGAGTTTTGAAGTCGATATCGGGGCTTTCGGTCTTGTACATCTTGTCGAGGTATTCCTTAGCCAACTGGTCGGCACGCTCGGCACATTCGTTACAAATGCAACCGCTCATGCCAGGCATCAGCAGTTCTACCTCGCTTTCAAGTCTGCCACAAAAACTACATCTAAGCCCTTGTTCCGTCTTTTTTGCCATTCAGTATATTATTTGCTTTTTTCGAGAACTCGGTCAATCATACCGTAATCCACAGCCTCTTGGGCTGTCATCCAGTAGTCGCGGTCGCTGTCTTGGTACACCTTTTCGTAAGGTTGGCCAGAGTGCTCGCTGATGATGGTGTAGAGTTCTTTTTTGAGTTTCAAAATTTCGCGAGATGTGATTTCAATGTCGGAGGCCTGTCCTTGAATGCCACCCATTGGTTGGTGAATCATCACGCGTGAGTGCTTGAGTGCAAATCTCTTGTCTTTAGCGCCAGCCACGAGAAGCACTGCCGCCATTGAGGCTGCCATACCGGTGCAGATAGTAGATACATCACTTTGAATGTATTGCATAGTGTCGTAGATGCCGAGACCTGCATAAACAGAACCACCAGGAGAATTGATGTAGATCGACACATCTTTTCCTGGCTCAGAGGAATCTAAATAAAGGAGTTGAGCCTGAATCACATTGGCGGTGTAGTCGTCAACTTGTGTGCCCAAAAAGATGATGCGGTCCATCATCAGGCGAGAGAACACGTCCATTTGAGCCACATTGAGTTTGCGCTCTTCAATGATGGTTGGAGAGATGTAGCTGTCGCTCACTTGGCTGGTGTATTGGTCAAGTGCCAGTCCGTTCATGCCGAGGTGGTGAACTGCAAATTTTCTGAAATCGTTATTCATGTTGTTTTGATTTAGTGTTTGTGAACGATTTGTGATTTATAGAATCGAGAGCGGCTCTGCATTGTGACAGCCGCTCTCGATATGTGTTGTTGTTTTGGCTTCGAATTATTTTGACATTCAAAATTTAAAAGCGGAACCAAAACATACTCTTAATATATTGTCAAGAGATTATTTTGCGGCTTCAAAAAGCTTGTTGAAATCTTCAACGCTCACAGTCTTTTCGTCGATACCAACTGCGTCTTGGATAGCGGCATACACCTTATCTTCGAATGCGCGGTTTTGGATATCGCTCTTCACGTCGTCTTTCTTGAGCAATTCTTGTGCATATTTTTCAATCACGTCTTCAGGAAGATTCGACATTCCGTATTGTGCGAATTGTTGTGCAGCGTAGAAGCGAGCAAGGCGGAGCATATCTTCTTCTTCAACCTTGATGTCGTAGTTGCGAGCCACTTTCTCCTTGATGAGTTGCCATTGGATTTGAGCGCGAGTCTTTTCGTAGTCTTCTTCTACCTTTTGAGCTGCATTTTCTTCTTTGCTGCGGGCTGCCAAGAACTTCTTAAGGAATTCATCAGGGAGTTCGAGGTCGCCAGCTTTCTTGCGAAGCACGCGTTCTGCATCGATAGTGAAGCGGTAGTTGCTGTCGTTCTTCAATTGAGCGCTAATCATTTCCTTCACCTTTTCAGTGTATTCTTCTACGCTCTTAGCCACGTCCTTACCGAGCACGTTGTCGAAGAACTCTTGGTTCATTTCTGCATCTTGGTTCACAAGAATTTCGTTAACGAGGAATTGGAAGTCGCTTTCGTTGTTAGCTTGTTCCTTGTCCACATTGAGAAGTGAAGCGAGTTCAGTAACATTGCCTTCAGTGGCCTTGAATGGGTTGTAAACCACCAAGTCGCCAACCTTAGCTCCGATGAATTTAGCCTTTTCATCGTCGTTCTTCATATATTGTGGAGAGAAGATAGTCTTTTCAACCTTCAAACCGTCTTCTTTCTGAGTGCCATCAGCGTTGAGCTCGATCATTTCACCCTTTACGAGAGCGTCTTCAACCACAGCTTCGCCAGGAACTTGCTTGCCGAAACGCCTTTTGAAAGCATCGGTTTGCTTGTCGATCATATCTTGGCTCACTTCGATGGTATAGTATGGAATCTTCACACGCTTGTCGAGCTTGATTTCAAATTCAGGAGCAAGACCGAGTTCGAACTTGAAGTCAAATTCAGTGTCTTTTGTGAAGTCAACCTTAGTGTCTTCAGAAATCATTGGTTCGCCGAGAACGTCGAGCTTGTTCTCAACGATATAATTGCTCAATGCGCGGCCCACTTGGCGTTCTACAACTTGTGCGAGAACATCGGTACCGAACATCTTCTTCAATAAACCTGCTGGAACGTGACCTGGACGGAACCCCTTCACTGGGTGCTTTCTGCCAATGTTGTTCAATTCTTTTTTTACTTCTGCTTGATAATCTTCTTCTTTGATTGCGATGGAAAGAACTCCATTCACATTTCCTTGTTTGTCAAATGTAACGTTCATCTTTTGTGATAAAGTGTTTGTTATTTAATTTTATTTTTTATTTCGTTGTATTGTTGCCAATTAGCCTACAAAATTACTACCAATCTGCTCAATAGGCAAATTTGGAGGCGATTTTTTTCGCCATATAAAGATAATGATGTCAAATAATTGGGGTTTCAGAGTTATTTATAGCCTTCAATCAATGCAAATTGTGTGCCAATATAGTCAGAAATTCCGCTTTGGCATCCAGATTTGTGCCAAAACGGAATCTCCTTGATTATGATATGAGCTATTACTTATAGCGAGAGTGTCATGTGATTGTCCTCAGCCATCTTTCGCATGTTCAAAATGGCATATCTCATTCTGCCAAGTGCGGTGTTGATACTGACATTTGTCATGCTGGCAATTTCTTTGAAACTCATTTCCTTAAAGTAGCGCATTTGCAGCACTTCCCTTTGGTTGTCGGGCAGAGCCATAATCAGACGGTGAATGTCGGTTTCGATTTGCGTCGAAATCAAATAATCCTCCACAGTGGATTCGCTCAACTCTTTACGGTTGAGAATATCTATTTCGCTGGCATCGGTTGATTGCAAGTTTTCCGACTTCTCTTTTCTGAAATGGTCGAAAACGAGATTGTGGGCAATGCGTGTGATCCATGCCGAGAATCGTCCGTTCTCCACGTATCGATTCTGCTTTATAGTCATAATTGCTTTGACGAACGTCTCTTGGAAGATGTCGTCGGCCAATTCTGGATTTTTGACAAAATGTAAAATATATGAATAGACACGATCTTTATGGCGGTCAATCAGCACGTCAAAAGCATCGTTATTGCCATCAACATATAAAGCGATTAAGCGTTCGTCGCTTTTCTCTTTGAGTGTCATCATCACTAATCTATTTTGTTGTTAAATAGGTAGATGTTTGTCGATAGGCGCTTTATTTTAAATTGTGAGTGTTTGTTTAATTGGTGAATTACAATGCAAATATATATCAAATAATTTGAAAATTTGCATTTTTCTTAGAAAAAGTAGCGGTTAAATTAAAAAATGAATAAAAATGGTGTGCTATTTTTTGAACTTTTTCCAAAGTTTGTAGCCCAGCATAGTGGTCTTGGCACCGAGTATCAAGTAGTCGGTGGTTTTCAACCCCTTCAGCACGTTGCTGTTGAATAGCAATGCGCGCACGCCATGGCTGTTTGTCTTGCTTTTAGCCATTTCGTAAGCCGATAAGAGTTGGGATTTGCTCACTTCGGTCATGATGAGAGCCTTTGCCCTTTTCATGCGCAATTCTTCTAAAGTGTATCCCTTCCACTGGTTAGTCTGTTCCATACTCATTAGCTATTTGTTTTCGTCTTGGGGGTTGTTAAACATTAGTTTGGTTACAAATCTTGTGATTGGATTTACAATCAGCACCGTCTTGAAAGTGAATATCAGCAAACAGATGAGTGCCCAAATGCCAGCCACGATAAGGTACGACAGCGCAGGACTGTCGGTGGCTTTGCTCAGGGTGTTCACCAGCGCAAACGACAGGAACATCAGTATGCTGAATCCGATGAGCAACGCAATGGCAAAGATTGCGATTTGCACCAAGAGAATCGACAGTTTTTCGGCAAGGGTGAGTTTTGAATAGTCGTATTTCGACGATATGAAAACCTTTGCCTGGTTAAAAAGAGATTTGTAATCAACTTCAGCCATAGTGCTTTTTGTTTAAATTTCAGACGCGACAGCACCACGAAGCTGCCGTCGCGTCAGGTATGTGTTATCGATAGAACAACTTTTGATTATTGTTCGATTTGTGCGCTGATTTGGTCAACGAGGCGCTCTACTTCGTCGTCGGTGAAGTCGATGCCTTTTTTCTTCAGCAAGTCTTTGATGCGTTTGCGAGTGTCCTCACCTTTTTCAGGAGCGAACAAAATGGCGATTGCGCAGCCCACGAGCGCACCACCCAGGAATGAATATATTAACGATTTCATAGTGGTGAATTGTTTTAGAGTTCTTTTTCAATTTCTTCAGTAATGTCGTCAACAAGCTCGTCCATTTTCTTAGGATTGAGTTTGATGCCTGCTTTTTTCACAGCATCGGCGATTTTTGTACGGGTGTTGGAACCCTTGTCGGGGGCAAACAATAAGCCCACAGCTGCACCAGCAACTACACCGCCAACCACAGCCATAACAATGTTGATAGGTTTCATAATTATACAGTGTTTTTGATTAATAATAGTTTCATTAATGTTTTTTGAATGGCAAACCCTCGCCTTTCGTGGTATAAAATTAGAAATTGTTTTTTGTATTTCCAAAATTTCGAGTTAAAATTTAAGATTATTAGCATTTGTGGGTACACGCCAACTTTTTTTTATGAGGCATAATGTGTAATTTTGTGCTATTATTAGAAATCAAATGACATCTACCGACATTATTATAAAAGGAGCGCGCGTCAACAATCTGAAAAATGTGGATGTGCGTATTCCACGCAATAAGTTTGTTGTTATCACAGGCCTCTCGGGCTCAGGCAAATCATCGCTGGCTTTCGACACGCTCTATGCCGAAGGGCAACGACGTTATGTGGAGAGTCTGTCGTCATACGCTCGCCAGTTTTTGGGCCGTATGTCGAAGCCTGATTGTGATTTCATCAAAGGGCTCCCACCTGCCATTGCCATTGAGCAAAAGGTGAATACACGAAACTCGCGAAGCACCGTGGGTACATCCACCGAGCTTTACGACTATTTGAGAATGCTGTTCTCTCGTGTGGGCAAGACCTACTCCCCTATTTCTGGCGAATTGGTGAAAAAGCACACTTCTGAAGATGTGCTGAACTACATTCATTCGTTTCCAGAGGGCACAAGGATTGCCATCCTCACAGAAATCGTTTTGCCAGAAGGCAGAACTTTCGACGAGCAACTCGACGTGCTGATAAAAGGTGGGTATTCTCGATTGGAGAAAGACGGCAGGTTTTTCCAAATTGCCGATGTGAAAGCCAATGTTCCGGCTGATGCTGATTCATATCGATTGCTCATCGACCGTGTGGCTGTAACGAATAACAAGGAGGACGATATGCGCATACTGGACTCTTTGCAGACTGCATTTTACGAAGGTCGCGAGGAGTGTGTGATAAAAGCGTGGAACGCTGATGGAAGCGTTACCGAGCAAATATTCTCAAAGCGTTTCGAAGCCGACGGTATCCAATTTCAAGAACCATCCGATTTGATGTTCAATTTCAATAACCCTATCGGCGCTTGTCCCGAATGTGAGGGCTTTGGTAAGGTTGTGGGCATTGATGAGAATTTGGTGGTGCCTAACAAGACGCTCTCGGTGTATGAAGATGCGGTGATGTGCTGGCGTGGTCAGGTGATGAGCGAATGGAAAAGGGAATTTATTCATGCGGCTTCTACTGTTAATTTCCCGATTCACAGGGAATACTACCGACTCACTCAAGAGCAGAAAGATTTACTTTGGCACGGTTTCAACGGATTCCCCGGCATTGACGGATTCTTTGAATGGGTGAAAAGCAAGTCATACAATATCCAGTATCGTGTGATGCTCGCTCGCTATCGTGGCAAGACCACTTGCCCAGTGTGTGGGGGCAGCAGATTGAAGCCAGAGGCTTCGTATGTGAAAGTGAGCGGCAAAACCATTCACGACCTCGTGGCAATGCCGGTGCGTGACTTAGCGGAATGGTTCAAGCACATACAACTTGACGATTCAGAGCGAATTGTGGCAAAACGATTACTTGAGGAAATCAATAATCGCTTGTCGTATCTGAACGAAGTGGGCTTGGGTTATCTCACGCTCGACCGCCTGTCGTCGTCGCTGTCGGGTGGCGAAAGTCAGCGTATTAATTTGGCCACATCATTGGGAAGTACGCTCGTGGGCAGTATATATATATTAGATGAACCAAGTATTGGTTTGCATTCTCGCGACACTGCGCGCCTAATTAATGTGCTCCGAATGCTTCAAAAGGCAGGTAACACCGTAGTGGTGGTGGAACATGATGAGGAAATCATAAGGGCTGCCGATTATTTAATAGATGTGGGTCCGGAAGCAGGGCGCAAAGGCGGCAATATCGTATATCAAGGCGAAGTGGCATCGCTCGTGTCGGCAGACAATAGTTACACCACAAAATATCTGACTGGCGTTTTGAAAATTCCTGTGCCCACCTCGCGCCGAAAGTGGAGCAATTACATTTGGGTGAAGGGCGCAGCCGAAAACAACCTGAAAGGGATTGATGTGAAAATCCCATTGGGTGTGATGACTGTGGTGACTGGCGTTAGCGGTTCAGGTAAATCTACCCTTGTTGATGATATTTTATATCGGGCGCTTGCGCGTCATTTTGGCGAGAATGTTGATGCCCCCGGCACATTCGCTTCGCTTGAAGGCGATTTGAATTTGATTTCAGGCGTGGAGATGGTTGACCAGAACCCTATCGGTAAATCATCGCGAAGCAATCCTGCCACTTATTTGAAAGCATTTGATGAAATCCGTTCGCTCTTCGCCCAGCAGCAGTTGTCGAAGCAAATGGGATATAACATGGGTTATTTCTCGTTCAACTCTGGTGGTGGTCGCTGCGAGGAATGTAAGGGCGAAGGCACTATCACCATCGAAATGCAGTTTATGGCAGATATCACGCTCACTTGCGACGCTTGCCACGGTAAACGCTTTGCCCAAAGCGCATTAGATGTGCTGTACAGAGGCAAAACGATTTCCGACATTTTGGAAATGACCGTGAATCAAGCCATCGAGTTTTTCTCCGAAGAACAGCGGTTTAACGAGAAGAAAATCGTGAACAGGCTGAAACCGCTCCAAGATGTGGGACTGGGCTACATCAAACTCGGTCAGTCGTCATCCACTCTGTCAGGCGGTGAGAATCAGCGTGTGAAGTTGGCGTATTTTATGAGTGGCGAGAAGAAAAACCACACCATGTTTATTTTCGATGAGCCATCAACAGGTCTTCACTTCCACGACATCAACACATTGATGAAATCGTTCAACTTGCTGGTGCAGAAAGGCCATACAGTGGTGATTATTGAGCACAATATGGACATTATAAAATGTGCCGACCACATTATCGACCTTGGGCCAGAGGGTGGTGCTGAAGGCGGCACGCTTGTGGTGGAAGGCACACCAGAGCAAGTGGTGAAATGCGAAGCAAGCTACACCGGTAAATTCCTCGCCGAGAAACTGTAATTATTTTATAGCAAAATAAAAGTCGCCTATCCCGCAACGAATTAGGCGACTTTATTTTTTTTTTGATATGTGGCTGTGAACTTATATTAGTCCAGGGATTAAACTTTCAATCCATATCACAGCGATGCCAGCGAGATAGCCCGACATGGCAATCAGTGAAAATCTCTTGAGATACCAGAAGAATGGAATCTTTTCGATGCCCATTGCCACCACACCAGCGGCAGAACCAATAATCAGCATACTGCCACCTACGCCAGCGGTGAAAGTGAGCAACAGCCAGAAAATGCCGTCCTGGGTGAATGCTGCATAATATGAAGGGTCAGTTGCCACTAATGCAGCAGGTATTTCACCAAACATCTTCATGCAAGCCGACACGAGTGGCACATTGTCGATAACTGCTGATAGGTAACCAATAAGTGTGGTCATAGCGAATGGCTCATGGATACCTTCGTCCATCGTTTGAGCAAGGTTGCCAAGAATGCCAGCCTCGCTCAATACCGACACTGCCATCAGAATGCCGAGGAAGAACAGAATGGTTGACATGTCGATGCCCTTGGCTGCTTGGTCAACTCTTGCGCCCAATCCCGACTCAATTTTATAACGGCGAACGATGATTTCAGTAATCAGCCAAATAAAGCCGAGGGAAATGATGATTCCCATAAAAGGAGGAAGCCCTGTGAGGGTTTTGAACACAGGCACAAACAGCAAGCTGCACACGCCAACAACCAGCACGAATTTGCTTACCGAAGGGAAACGACGATAGATAACACGGTTTTTGTTTTGTGCCTCGTCGCAGTGTGGAAGTTCATCATTGTCGATCATTCTTGTGGCAATAAGCAGTGGCACAACCATCGACACCAAACTTGGAATCAGCAGTGTGGTGATTAGTTGTCCGGTGCTCACCTTGTCGCCCATCCACAGCATAATGGTGGTGACATCGCCAATAGGCGAGAATGCGCCGCCACTATTGGCAGCAATCACAATCACACTTGAGAAAATCCATCGTTCGTTTTGCTTCTTCAAAAGGCATCCCACCATTGTCACCATAATAATAGTGGTGGTGAGGTTGTCGAGAACTGCCGACATGAAGAAAGTGACAAATGCCATAATCCAGAGCAGTTTTCTCTTTTTTCTGGCAGTGATGGTTTCGGTGATAATGTTGAACCCTCCATATCGGTCAATCACTTCCACAATGGTCATAGCGCCAATGAGGAAGATAAGAATCTCGCACGTGTCGCCAAGTTGTTCCAACACTTTGGCATTCACATCCGTGTCGCCCGACATGGTGGCATATATTGCCCAAAGCAGTCCGCACATAATCAGTGCAAATGTGCCTTTGTTAGTGTGCAGAGGGTGTTCGCAAGTGATAAGAAGATATCCGACTACGAATATCGCGATGAGAAGAGCAGTCATATCTTATAAAATGTAAGAGTGTGGCTTGTAAAAAAGTAGTTGATTATCTGAAACTCTCGCTGCTTTGAATTGTTTTTTTGTCTTTTGCTACGCCTCTGCGTGCCAAGTAGAAAAACACTACAGCCAATCCAAGCAGAGCATTGCTGAGCGTCACATGGAACTCTCCCCCATTAAGTGCTTGGTAAGTGAGGATTGCGATTGAGATGGCAATCACAATGGTAAGCAAAATGCAGATTGAGCAAAGCTTGAGTTGGAGTTTGAGGTTTTTGAATTTGAAGATGGTGATAAGTGCTAAGATAGCGGTAAGTGCATTTAATACGCAGAGCACGAAATTGGGCGCGGTTTTACCAGCGGCACCAGTGGCGAGTGCTCCGATTAAAAATTCATTTTCACCATTAGTAATAGTAGTCGAGGTAGTAAAAGTAAAAATCCCCAAAAAGATTGCTGCAATCAATAAATAAAGCGATTGCAATCGTTGTAGAACCATAGTTGTTGTTTATAATTAATGATTTATCAATTTATTATGTGCAAAAATACGGTTTTTATTTAAATAATTCATTATTTTTGTATTACTGTTTCTCAACTTTTGCACAGAATTTGCAAAATTGACTACTTAATACACTATTTAAAACATGACATTAAAAGAAATCACTCAATATAAAACCGATATCACCAGCTTGGTTGACGGTGGCAGACTTTATGAGGCCATCGTTAAACTACAGCCTGTGGTAGAGGAAGTTGCCGATTATAATTTAATCCAGCAGTTGAACACGGCGAAAGTGTCGTACGACTATTTGCTGCAATATTTCCTTGATGGTGTGAAAGATGTTGGTAGAGATGACATGATTGATAAAATCACAGAGAGTATTTATCTCATTACGGATAAATGTGTGATAGCGCTTTCTGCCAAACAGTCGTTTGAACTGTTTTACACAAAAGCATCGGTCCTTCGTGCCGTATCAGTTGCAGATTTAGTGTCGAAACACCAGAATTTGCAGAAGAAGTATGAACTGTTGACTGGAGTGGATGCAGAGTCGCAAAACGCTCGTGCCATTTCTGACCTGAAAAGGGAGAAAGAAAATGTGGCGGTTGACCTTTTTAATAAGGTGTGGTGCAGTTTTCCATTAGTGAAAGAAGATTCCAACGAACTTAAGGAATGGCTTGCTTACGCTGAAGAATATGAAAAGCAGCTGGTTTTGTCGGCAATGTTTTTGGGGCAAACCAAGTTTTACGACGAGGCGAAATTGGTTTTCTTGCTTGAGTCGTATATCACTGCTTCAGATATTGATACACAAACTCGTGCCCTAACTGGAGCATTCCTTGTGATGATGCTTTATCCACATCGTGTGGGCAGGTCGAAATTTGTGGAAAAACTCCTTGCGGAAGCGTCGGAGAATGTGAATTTCCGTTCTGATGTTAGCTCCGTGATGCAAAGGTTGGTGCGCTCGCGTAATGCTGAGAATGTGTCGAAGCGAATGCGTGAGGAATTGATGCCCAATATCATGAATATGGACCCTGGCTTGGTGTCGAAGCTCAAAGGTAAAGGTGCAATCGACCCGATGGATTTGGAAGAAAATCCACAATGGCAAGAATGGCTCAACAAAAGTGGTGTGAGCAAGAAAATGGAGGAACTGAACAAACTTCAAACCGAAGGCGAAGATGTGTTTATCTCCACATTCTCGCACCTGAAATCGTTCCCGTTCTTTAATGTGATGGCGAATTGGTTCCTTCCGTTTTATCCCACCCACTCTTATTTAGATGACAGTTTCCCAGCCGAGAGCCGCAAAATGGTGAAGATTATCAAATATGCGCCATTCCTTTGCGACAGCGACAAGTATTCGTTCTGCTTTTCTTTGGCATCGGTTCCCGACTCGCAAAAGAGCGCAATGATGGGGCAAATGGATATTCACAACACTGATTTGCAAGAACTTGAATCCACAGAACTGCCTGACGACAAGAAAAAATCGCGCGACGCATCAATTAATGGTTACATACAGTCGCTTTACCGCTTCTTTACTTTGTTTTCAAGGAAAAACGACTTTTTGTCGGTTTTCAAAAGCGATATGGACTTCACTCAACTGCCATTCTTTGAATTGTGGGGGCTTGACCAAACTGCGCTTTTGACCATCGCTGAATATTATTTGAAAAACGGTTTTTATGAAGATGCTGTCTCGTATTTCTCCTATATACAAAAGCATTTTGAAGATGTGGCACCACACATTCTGCAAAAGATGGGGTTTGCCTATCAGAATTTAGGCGATTACAGAAACGCCATTCAATATTATCAGCGATACGAGTTGGTGGATGAGAATGATTTGTGGAACAACCGCCACATAGCCATTTGCTACCGCTCTCTGAAGCAGTATGAAAAAGCGCTTAAGTATTATGAAAAGGTGCTTTCGGTGAAGGATTCAAATGCCACCATGTGCTTGAATGCAGGCCACTGCCTGCTTGAACTTGGTAGGCCTGATGAGGCACTCAACTATTACTATAAGGCTGACTATTTAGACCCTTATAATCCAAAAGTTTGGCGTTCGCTTGCGTGGGCTAACTTCTTGACCGACAATTTCGCTCAAAGCGAAAACTACTATAAGAAATTGCTTGAAAGTAAATCTGTCAATTCGCAGGATTATTTGAATTATGGGCATTTGCTGCTTGCGGAAGGAAAGCTTGCAGAAGCCGTAGGCAGCTATGCTAAGTTGGCTAAAGGTGAAGGGGAATCGCTCAAGGCATTCCACTCGTCTTTCCGTGCCGACCTTCCGGTACTGATGCGGAAAGGTATTACCGAAAGTGTTGCCGCATTGGTTGAAGAAACGGTCGTTAAGAAATTAAACAACAATTGATTATATGAGAAAAGTTTTATTTACAATTTTATTAATTATCACATTATTCACCCAAATGAAAGCTGATAATATTTTTTTGAAAGAGTTTAAAACCACGAATGGAGCCATTCCGTTCGACAGAATCACAACCAACGACTACGAGCCTGCCATTATGCAGGCAATCAAAGAGCACGAGGCAGAAGTGCTTGCGATTGCCAATCAGCAGGAGGCTCCTACTTTTGAAAACACCATTCTCGCCCTTGAATATTCAGGTGAGACTTTGAATAGAGTGTTGGGCGTGTTCTATCCTATGTTGTCAGCTAATGCTGACGATTCTTTGATTGCTGTATCCACACGCATCTCCCCTATCATTAGCGCACACAGTAATTTCGTGTCGCTGAACGAACAGTTGTGGAATCGTGTCAATACCGTTTATAAGAATTTTGACGAATCAAAATATTCACACGAAGATAAGCGACTTCTTGACAAGACTTACAAGAATTTTGTGAGAAGCGGTGCAGCACTTGAAGGCGCAGCAAGGGAAGAATACAAGAAACTCACCATTCAACTTACTGAACTCACATTGAAATTTGAGCAAAACTGCTTGAAGGACAAGGCTCGCTATGAAATGTGGCTGAAGAAAGAGGATTTGGCTGGTCTGCCCGAAACTGCCGTAGAGGCAGCCGCTGCTGAAGCTGCGCAGAAAGGCCGCGAAGGTGAATACCTGATTACCCTCTACTTCCCAAGTTATTCACCATTTATGAAGTATTCTTCACGCCGTGACTTGAGAGAGAAACTTTATAAGATGTATAACACTCAATGCACTTCTGGTGAATTCAGTAACATCGAGGTAATCAAGCAAATTGCAAACACACGTTTGGCGATTGCAAATCTTATGGGCTTCAAGACCTTCGCTGATTACCAGCTCGATAACACTATGGCAAAAGATGTGAAGCACGTTTATGCCATGCTCGACCAGTTGAAGAAAGCTTATTCTCCAGTAGAGCGCGCCGATATGAAGCGTCTTGAAAAATTTGCGTCAAAACTTGAAGGCAAGCCCATGAAGATTATGCCATGGGACTACTCATACTATTCAAACAAGGAAAAAGATGCTAATTACAGCATCGATGACGAACTCCTTCGCCCATACTTTGAATTGAACAATGTGATTGATGGCGTGTTTGGCTTGGCAACTAAGCTCTATGGCTTGCAATTCACAGAAAACTACGATGCACAAGTGTTCAATCCTGATGTTAGGGTGTTTGATGTAACCGACCGTGAAGGCAAATATGTGGGTATGCTCTACACCGACTTCTTCCCCCGTGCCACTAAGCAGAGCGGTGCGTGGATGACCAATTTCCGTGAGCAATATCTCGACAAAGACGGCAAAGATGTTCGCCCATTGGTTACACTCACTATGAACTTCACCAAGCCTACCGACTCTAAGCCATCGTTGCTTTCATTCTATGAGGTAGAAACCTTTACTCACGAATTTGGTCACGCACTCCACAGCTTGCTCTCAAAGTGCAAATATGTTTCACTTTCTGGCACAAATGTTTATCGCGACTTCGTGGAACTCCCCTCTCAATTCAACGAAAACTTTATGACAGAGAGTGAATTCCTCGACAGCTTCGCTAAGCATTACCTTACTGGTGAAAAAATCCCACAGGAACTTGTGCAAAAAGTGATTGCATCTTCTCAATATGGTGCAGCTTACGCTTGTATGCGCCAGTTGGGCTTTGGTTATCTCGACTTGGCTTGGTACACTATCGACAAACCATTTGAGGGCGACCCATTCAAGTTTGAAGCCGAAGCTACAAAGGATGTGAACATGTTTGCCCCTGTTGAGGGTTGCCTCATGTCGCCACAGTTTGGCCACATCTTCTCTGGCGGTTATGCTGCTGGTTACTACAGCTACAAGTGGGCAGAAGTGCTTGACGCAGATGCGTTCTCTAAATTCAAGGAAGAAGGCATTTTCAATCCTAAAACTGCAAGCGCATTCCAAGAACTGCTTTCGAAAGGCTCAACTGAAGACCCAATGGAACTTTATGTGAAATTCCGTGGTCGTGAGCCAAAAATCGATGCACTCCTGAAGCGCGACGGAATTAAAAAATAATATTTAAAATATTTTTTTGAATAAGTGGCAATATTTTTTGTTGCCACTTATTTTTTTGCTTTTTTTTGTTTAATTTTGTGGGTGATTAGAGTTAAGATTTGAATCTCAGCGTTTCTTTATGAAAACGGTTGAAATTCAGTATGTTTGAAGCTATATGTCAGAAGTGATAGAAAAGAAACTTTTGTTGGATTCAAGGTATCTGCGCATGGCAAAAATATGGGCAGAAAATTCTTATTGCCAACGCCGCAAGGTGGGTGCTTTGCTCGTGAAGGATAAGATGATTATCTCAGATGGCTACAATGGCACTCCACAAGGTTTTGAAAATGTTTGCGAAGATGAAGATGGCAACACCAAGTCGTATGTGCTACATGCCGAGGCGAATGCTATCACTAAAGTGGCGCAGAGCAGCAACAGCAGTAAAGATGCCACGTTATATGTCACTACTTCACCTTGCATTGAGTGTGCAAAGCTGATTATTCAGTCGGGCATCAAGCGTGTGGTTTTTTCTGAGCTCTATCGTCTTACCGATGGTGTGGAATTGCTCCAGCTTGCAGGAATTGAGTGTGTGCATTTGAAGGAAACCGGCAACGGTGAATATATAGAAAAGATTCTATGATGAAAATTAATGATAAACAGACTCCCAACACCGTGTTTGTGCCATTGCTGATAGCTTTGGCATTGGTGGTTGGTATTTTTATAGGCAGCCGATTCGCTTCAAAGAAAACTATCGACCTCGACCGTAAAATCAACAATATTTTGGGCATCGTGGCTGATGAGTATGTGGAGAATGTGGATATGGACAGCCTTGTGGAACTCACCATCCCCGACATTCTGGCACAGCTCGACCCCCACTCTTCCTACATTTCCGCAAAAGATTATGAAGCGGCAAATGAAGAATTGAATGGCAACTTCTGTGGTATTGGCATTTCATTCCAAGTGATGGAAGATACCATCAATGTGATTGAGGTGATTTCTGGTGGGCCCTCTGAGAAAGTGGGTATCGTAAATGGTGATAAAATCATTAGCGTGAATGGGAAAAACTTTACTGGCGTAAAGATTAACCCAAACTCTGTTAAGGAGCAACTGCGAGGCCCGAAAAACTCAACCGTGAAACTCGGCATCAAGCGCCAAACTTCCGACAAAATTCTCTATTTCACCATCACGCGTGGCGATATACCCATTAAATCGGTTGATGCGGCGTATATGATAGAGAAAAACACGGGCTATGTGAAAGTGAACCAGTTTGGCCGCACCACTTATGATGAGTTTGTGACAGCCTTGTCGATGCTGAAAAACGATGGAGCCAAACGATATATCGTCGACATTCGGGGCAATGGCGGTGGTTATATGGAAATAGCCGTTGCAATGGCTAATGAGTTCTTGCCAAAGAACAACCTGATTGTTTCGACCAAAGGCCGTTACAAGAAATTCGACAGTTCCGTTTATAGCGATGGCAACGGTTCATATCAAGATGCTGAAATTGTGGTGCTGATTAATGAGTTTTCTGCCAGCGCAAGCGAGATTTTTGCTGGTGCTATTCAAGACAACGACCGAGGCTTGGTAATTGGCTCACGCTCGTTTGGTAAGGGATTGGTGCAAAGGGAATTTAGATTGTTTGACAACAGTGCCATTCGCCTCACCATCGCTCGTTACTACACACCCACAGGTCGCTGTATTCAAAAAGATTACAAACTTGGTCAAGCCGCCTACGAGCGTGAATTGCTCAACCGCTTCAATAATGGCGAACTCGATACTCAGGACAGCATTAAGGTGGATAAATCCAAGTCGTTTAAAACGCCTCACGGCCGCATCGTGTATGGTGGCGGTGGCATTATTCCTGACATTTTCGTGCCTCGCGACACCACAGGCTTCACTTCATACTATTATGCAGTGGTGAACGAAGGACTTATTCAGAATTTTGTGCTCAAATATGTGGCAGCCCACAAGTCGAAATTCAAGAAAGCTGACGACTATAAAGATGTGATTCGTCTGCTTGACGACAATACTACATTGCTGAATAGCTTCGTGGAATTTGCGTCGGCTCACAATGTGCCAGCACGCTGGTACTATATCAACCAGTCGCGCGACTTGATTCTTAACGATTTGAAGGCGTTTATCGCAAGAGATTTGTTGGGGCAAAAGGCGTTCTACCCTATTTACAATCGTCACGACAAAACTATTGAGGCTGCGCTGAAAGCACTTAACAAGCATAAAGCGGCATTCCCAATCACTGCTGATTGATTTATGATGGGCAAGGCTTCGATTAGAAAACTGATGAAGACAAAGAAAGCGTCTTTGTCGGCAGAAGATAAACAGAGGGAGGCAGACTTGGTGCTTCGCTCTATTGAAAAAATGCCTTGTTTTCAAAAGGCACAATCAGTGCTGATGTACTATTCTTTGCCGGATGAATTGCCTACCCACAATTTCGTACAGAAATGGGCGGCGGAAAAGAATGTGTATTTGCCAAGAGTGGTGGGCGATGATTTGGAGATTGCCATCTATGGCGAACTTGCTACCGATGGCAAATATGGTATTGAAGAGCCCACGGCTGCTTCTGTGTTGCCCGATGAAATCGATTTGGTGATTGTTCCTGCCGTGGCACTCGACATCAAAGGAAATCGCCTTGGCAGAGGCAAAGGTTATTACGACCGCTTGTTGCCGCAATGTCCGCAAGCTTATAAAATAGGCGTGGCATTGGAGTGTCAGTTACTTGAAGAATTGCCAGTTGACCCATTTGATGTGCCACTTGATGCTGTGTTTACTGCTTCAAACGAGATTATTATCACACCATTCAGCCAATATACCAAAGCTCTATGATTGAAATAAAGAAAGATACGAAACTTCACGAAATTGTGCTGCTTGACCCCACTATTATCACCGTGTTTTATCGATTCGGTATTGTGTTGGGGCTGTCAGATAGCACCGTGGAATCAATTTGTGAAGAAAAAAAGATAGATATCGACTTTTTTCTTGCGATTCTGAACACCTATTTGTCGCCTTCGTATTTCCCAGAAAATAAGATAAGAAATTTCAGCGCGTCGGATATCGTGAATTATCTTTCGCAAACCAATGTGTTCTATGAGAAATTTCAAATACCTAACATTGAGCGTCACTTTGGCTTGCTACTGAAAAAGACGGAGTCGGCTAACAGTAATTTAGCACTGATGATGAAGTTTTTCGTAGAGGTGAAAACCGAGCTTCTTCAGCGCATCTACGACGACCGTGAAAACTGGTTTCCACAGCTTCTTGCGCAATATTCAAAGAATCACGATGTGGTTTTAAATTATGAGAAAGTTGATGAAAGCGATTCGATTGAGGATAAGATCGACGACCTAATAAATATGTTTGTGATTCACCTCAAAGGTGATTACGACCACAATTTGTGTCAGGCGGTGCTGATTTCACTTGTTAATTTCAAAAAAGACATTACGCAAAACAATCGCATTCGCAATCGTATTCTCAAACCATTTTCACAAGCTCTCCATATTGAGTAGGAATTATGCCAAAGAATATAGCCATAATTATGCGCAACAGATTGGAGGCATTAGGCTTGTCAAACCTACTCTCCTATCACTACGATGCACAGTCGGTGTTATACTCCACACTCGATGAGGTGCCGGCTTGTCAGCGTGAGAAATTTAAGGTATATATCACTTCGGCTAATGAATTTCTTGCGAATTTGTCATTCTTCATGCCACATAATGAGCAAACCCTGATTGTGTCAGACACATTGTCGGGTGGCGGATATAATGTGGTTTCGCCAACTGCCGACGAAACCGAGATTCTGGCAAAATTTGAACCGTTTTTTCACGAAACATCTGGCGACGACAACCAAATACGCCTTACTCAACGTGAAACAATGGTGCTGCAACTCGTGGTTGAAGGACTGATTAATAAAGAAATAGCCGACCGCCTGAATATCAGCATCAACACTGTGCTTACCCACCGCAAAAACATTTCTGCGAAATTGGGCATTAAGAGCGTGTCGGGACTGAGTGTGTATGCCATTATGAATGGTATCGTTTCACCAAAATAGTTTTTCCCTAAAGCATAAACAATCACAATTTAATGATAAAAAGAAATCGAGATGGCCAATTTAGCCATCTCGATTTTTATTAGTGTGTCACAATGTTTGTGATTTCTGCTTAAATCCACTTCATGTAAGCGAAGTCTTGGCGGTGTGGAAGTTTTTCGTTCCATGGGAATACACGGATACCGAAACGGAACACACCAGAATCCTTGGTGTTTTGCTTCATGTGGTAAGTGAGCACATCACCATCTTCAGCCACAACATCGAATGGGATTACGCGGTGGAACTTCTGTTGACCATCTTCTTCGCGGTAGATAACGAGTTCTACACCAAGATCCTTGCCCAAACCAGCGGTGTCGAGCTTGATGGTTGCTTCAATTGGTTCACCGTCGTTGGTTGAGTTGTTGAGTGATTCGCTGAGTTGAACATCCACTGCGTGAACATTGTCCCACTTTTCAACCACATTCTCTTTCCATGCCACGATTTCCTTAGCCACAGCATAGTTGTTGGCTTTGAGCTTCTTGCTGCGAGCAGCTTCCTTGCTGTAGAAGCGATCGATGTAGTCACGAATCATGCGCGACATAGTGTAGTGTGGAGCGATAGTTGCGATAGAACGCTTCACATATTGAATCCAGTTTGGAGAGTAGCCACAAGAGTTCTTAGCGAAGTAAAGTGGAATGATCTCGTTTTCAAGCATTGAATAGATAGTGGCAGCGTCGAGTTTGTCTTGCTGTGCTTGGTCTTGATAAGTGCGCTTTGCAGTAAGAGCCCAACCAGCACCTTCGCGATAGCCTTCATACCACCAACCGTCGAGCACAGAGAAGTTGAGCACACCGTTCATTTCTGCCTTTTCGCCAGAAGTACCAGATGCTTCGAGTGGACGGGTTGGAGTGTTCAACCAAATATCCACACCAGTGATAAGACGCTTAGAAACGGTCATATCATAGTTTTCGAGGAAGATAATCTTACCGAGGAATTGTGGCATCTTAGAGATTTCTACAATTCGGCGAATCAAGTCCTTACCTGCGCCATCAGCTGGGTGAGCTTTACCTGCGTAGATGAATTGTACAGGGAATTGTGGGTTGTTGACGATTTTTTCCAGACGGTCGAGGTCGGAGAACAAGAGGTGAGCACGCTTGTAAGTGGCGAAGCGACGAGCAAAACCAATCAAGAGAGCGTTAGGGTTGATTTTGTCAACGATTGACATGATGCGAGTTGGGTCGCCTTGATTCTTCAACCAAGTTTCGCTAAAGTCGCGCTTAACGAAGTTGATGAACTTGTTCTTCAGGCGCATACGCATTTCCCACACATCTTCGTCTGGAGTTTTGAGAATTGGAGCCCAAGTTCTTTCGTCTTCTTGGCGTTCAGCAAAGTCGGCACCAAATTGTTCGCTGTAGAATTCTTTCCATTCCGAAGCAGCCCAAGTAGGCATGTGCACACCGTTGGTTACATAACCCACGTGTGATTCTTCAGGAGCGTAGCCTTTCCATACGCCTTGGAACATCTTCTTTGACACTTCGCCGTGGAGCCAGCTCACGCCGTTTGCTTCTTGGCAAGTGTTCAATGCAAACACGCTCATAGAGAAACGCTCTTGGCTATCTGGGTTTTCACGGCCCATGTTCATCAAGTCGGCCCATGAAATACCAAGTTTTGCAGGGAATTCACCCATGTATTTGCCAAAGAGACCTTCGTCGAAATAGTCGTGACCAGCAGGCACTGGAGTGTGAACTGTATAGAGTGATGATGCTCTAACCACTTCAAGTGCTTCGTTGAAGCTCAATTTGTCGTCTTGTACATAGTCAACAAGGCGTTGGAGGTTCAAGAGTGCTGCGTGACCTTCGTTGCAGTGGTAGATTTCATTCTTAATGCCGAGTTTCTTCAACATCAACACACCACCGATACCGAGCAGGTATTCTTGCTTGATACGGTTTTCCCAGTCGCCACCATAGAGTTGGTGAGTGATTGGACGGTCCCATTCGCTGTTCAAGTCGATGTCGGTGTCGAGCAAATAGAGCTTCATACGACCAACATTCACACGCCAGATGTTAGCGAAAATGGTGCGGCCAGGGTAAGGCACTTCAAGAATCATTTGCTTGCCAGTTTCATCAAGAACAGGCTCGATTGGAAGCTGGTTGAAGTTTTGTGCCTCGTAGTTAGCGATTTGCTGACCATCGAGAGAGAGTGACTGGGTGAAATAGCCGTAACGGTAGAGGAAACCAACGGCGGTCATGTCAACACAGCGGTCAGATGCTTCCTTGATGTAGTCACCAGCCAAGATGCCAAGACCACCAGAGTAGATTTTGAGTGCGCTGCACAAACCGTATTCCATGCTGAAGTAGGACACTGATGGAATGTCGGTGCGCATTGGCACTTTCATGTAATCCTTGAAATTGTTGTACACGCAGTTGATGCGGTCCATCATTTCCTTGTCATTAACGATTTCGTCAAAGCGTTCATAGGTCATTTTTTGAAGCATCAAAACAGGATTTTCGCCAGTTTCGCGCCACAAGTCACGGTCTAAATCGTGGAACAAAGTTTTACCTTCGCTGTTCCATACCCACCACAGGTTCTTAGAGAGTTCTTCAAGCATTTTCAGTTTGGCAGGAAGTGCCGACTTCACTGTGACGCTTCTCCAAGTAGGTGTGTTAGTGTTGTTAACTTTAATTTTCATTTTAAACTATATTATGTTTTTTCGTTTTTTCAAATAAACAAAAAGAATTATTCTTGATATTACTGACGGCTTTTGGCTGCTTCTAACGCGATGCTGTAAGCAGTGTCGTAATAGGTGATGAAGTGGCTCCAAAGTGCCATCTTTGCCGTTTTTTGTGCGGCTCTGCTCATTTTTCGCCATTCGGTGGGTTTGAGCGCAAACACATTCATGATGCCCTGCGCCACGGTCATTACTGTGTGGCTGTAGTTGGAATCGGTACGGTGAATTACCTCTACCCCCACCTTCTTAGGCTCCATGCCTTGCGATTTTGCCACCCATTGTCCAAAACCAGCCAAGTCGGTGGTGATGGTAGGCACGGCAAAAGCCACACTCTCAAGCGGAGTGTAGCCCCATGGTTCATAATATGATGGGAAAATGGTCAGGTCAAAACCAATCAGCAAATCGTAGTAGCTCATATTGAAGATGCCGTCGTTGCCATTGAGGTACGATGGCACATAAATCACCTTCACTTTGTCGTAGCTTTCGTTGCGCAATCCCAAATAGTTGAGTTTGCCGTAGATGTTGTCGGAGTCGAAGTTGTGAATGTTGTGAGTGATGATTGGGTCGAACAGCTTGGTGCTGCAATTTCCATCCTCAATAGCTTCCATCAAGTCGGCTCTTGGTGCGTCGGTCCAGCCTGGCACGGTGATAAATGCAATGATTTTACGATTTGAGTCTTTAAGTTTGTTCAACTCGTAGCGCACCACGTTAAGCGCATCGATGCCTACGTCCAAACCCTTGTTTCTGAACTCGCATCTGCCTGATGTGGCAAGCAAGAATGTGTCGGAGTCGTATTTTTCGCCTGTAAGCGCAGAAGCCACTTGCAGAAGCTTCTTTCGTGCGGCATCACGACCCTCATCGTATTTCGCACCTTTGGGAACGAAGTTGAGCTCAAAGCCGTTTGGTGTCACAATCGGTTTGCGTTCAAGGAGTTGCTCGCACTCTCTGGCGGTCACGTCGCTCACAGTGGTGAATGCGTCGGCATTTTGCGCTGCTGCTTTTTCGAGCGAGTGCTTTGATTCCATGTTCAACTCTTTTGCCATCTGATCGCCATTGTAGCCGCTCATATAGTCGTAGAGGGGCTTGCCATTGCCACAGATGCTGCGACCGATGCTTGTGGCGTGGGTGGTGAACACAGTTGCCACCTGTGGAAGATATGCCTTCACATAAAGCAATCCCATGCCGGTTGTCCATTCATCGAAATGTGCAATAATTTTCTTTCCGGCGTTTTTCTTGAATTTCACGAGGCTCTCAATCACGAGTGCAGAGCCGTAGGCGAAAGCGCAGGCTTCATCATAGTCGCCGTATGCGTGCAGTGAGTCAACTTTGAAGTTTTCCCACATTTTTGCGTAAAGTTCGTTTTTGTATTGGAAGAGTGATTTGAAATCAACAAGTATAGCAATTGGTTTGCCTGGAATGTTCCATCTGCCCACTCTCACAGTCATGCCTGCCGGAAAACTCACAGTGGCTTTCCAATCGGCAAGCAGAGTCTTCGACTCGGTGAAGAATGGCGACTCGTTGTCTTTAGTCCAAATGTCTGGACCTATGAAGATGACCTTGTCTTTATGCTGCTGTTGAAGTGTCTTCGCTTTTGTTGAAAGCACAGCATAAATCCCTCCTACTTTGTTGCAAACTTCCCAACTTGTTTCAAATAATAGGTCAAACATTTTAGAATAATAATCTTATTTAACTATGTGCAAAGGTAGTAAAAAAAAACAAATAAACTCTGATATTTGTGTTTTATCGGATTGATAATCATGCAATCGTTTGCCTAAAATTTTTAAATTTGGAATAATATTCTGTGTTTTGCTGCTTGCGTGATACAAAAAATCCCAACACCACTTTCGTGGGTTGGGATTTTGTTGCTTTTTTGAAGTTTTATGGTTTATACCTCTTCAAAAGGTACGTCTTGAGCATTTCCGTCTTGCTGATTGCCTTGTTGGCCGTTGTTAGGTGCGCCACCTTGGAAGCCTTGACCAGCTCCTGGCTGTTGAGCGCCACCCTGTTGACCGTAGAGGTCTTGTGAAGCAGCGTGGAATTTCTCGTTAAGCTCGTTCATTGCTGCGTCGATAGCTGCAATGTCTTGGTTCTTGTGAGCTTCCTTCAACTTGTTGAGTGAACTTTCAATTTCGCTCTTCTTGTCGGCTGGGATTTTGTCACCAAGGTCTTTGAGGCTCTTTTCGATTTGGAAAATCATAGCGTCGGCTTGGTTGATCTTGTCGATGCGTTCCTTTTCCTTCTTGTCGGCTTCTGCGTTAGCTTCAGCTTCGTCCTTCATACGCTTGATTTCGTCGTCGCTCAAACCGCTTGAAGCCTCGATACGGATGCTTTGTTCTTTGTTGGTGGCCTTGTCGATAGCCTTCACGTTCATGATACCGTTGGCATCAACTTCGAACGAAACTTCAATTTGTGGTACACCACGTGGTGCTGGGGTGATACCATCGAGGTGGAACTTACCAAGAGTCTTGCAGTCTTTTGCCATTGGACGCTCACCTTGGAGAACGTGGATTTCTACTGAAGGTTGGTTGTCAACTGCGGTAGAGAACACTTGGCTCTTGCGGGTTGGGATTGTGGTGTTAGCGTCGATAAGCTTGGTCATCACGCCGCCGAGGGTTTCGATACCTACGCTCAATGGAACAACATCGAGAAGAAGCACGTCCTTCACTTCGCCAGTTACCACGCCGCCTTGGATAGCAGCACCTACGGCCACCACTTCGTCAGGGTTAACGCCCTTTGAAGGTTCTTTGCCGAAGAATTTCTTCACGATTTCCTGAACTGCAGGAATACGGGTTGAACCACCTACCAAGATTACTTCGTTGATGTCGCTTGTGCTAAGACCAGCGTCTTCAAGAGCCTTACGGCAAGGTGCGATAGTGTTTTGGATAAGGTCGTCGCACAACTGCTCGAATTTAGCACGGCTCAAAGTCTTCACGAGGTGTTTTGGCACACCGTTCACTGGCATGATGTAAGGCAAGTTGATTTCAGTGCTCGTTGAGCTTGAGAGTTCAATCTTAGCCTTTTCAGCAGCTTCTTTCAAACGTTGCAATGCCATTGGATCCTTGCGGAGGTCAACACCCTCGTCGTTGAGGAATTCTTGTGCCAACCAGTCGATGATACGTTGGTCGAAGTCATCACCACCGAGGTGAGTATCACCGTTGGTAGCCTTTACTTCTACTACGCCGTCGCCCATGTTAAGGATTGAAATATCGAATGTACCACCACCGAGGTCGAATACTGCGATGTTCTTGTCGTCGGTGCCTTTGTCGAGTCCGTAAGCAAGAGCGGCTGCGGTAGGTTCGTTCACGATACGCTCCACTTTAAGACCTGCGATTTCACCAGCCTCTTTAGTGGCTTTACGTTGTGAATCGTCGAAGTATGCTGGAACGGTGATCACTGCGCGATCTACGGTTTGGCCGAGATAGTCTTCTGCGGTTTTCTTCATCTTTTGAAGAATCATTGCAGAGATTTCTTGTGGGGTGTATTGACGGCCGTCGATCTCTACGCGTGGTTGGTTGTTGCCGTTGTTTACCACCTTATATGGCACACGATTTACTTCGTTTGCCACCTTGTCCATAGTCTCGCCCATGAATCTCTTAATTGAGTAGATGGTTCGAGTTGGATTTGTGATTGCTTGACGCTTTGCAGGATCACCTACTTTGCGTTCGCCACCATCAACAAATGCTACAATTGAAGGGGTGGTGTTGCGACCTTCACTGTTAGGTATTACTACCGGATTGTTACCTTCGAGAACAGCCACGCAGCTGTTAGTTGTACCAAGGTCAATACCAATGATTTTTCCCATAATTCTTTATATTTTTTTAGTTATTAATTCAAGTTGATTTATTGTATCGCTTGTCGCGATTACGACAACTGATAAAGCAAAAGCCGTGCCAATTTTCAACATCCAAAAAACTGACACCGGCACTGACACCATGTCATTTCCGCTGGCGAGAAAACGCATTTTTAGGTATCACTTTGTCATTTTTTAGGATGAATTATCGTTTCATTGCCTTCGTGCAGTGAAGATGTGGGAAAAGTGAGTAAAATTTTAAAGAAAAGTTGCAAAAGTTTAAAATTCGTGTTTTTCCCGAAATTCTTATTTTGTTTCAATAATTTATAGTAATTTTGTACATTAATAAAAATTAGGGGCGCAGGCTCTGTGCCCTGTCTGGTTACGAGATTATTATAGATAACTAATTAAATAACTTTTAAAATTAAAAATTATGCAGATTTCACACATTGAACACGTGGGTATCGCTGTTACTTCTCTTGAAGAAGCAATCCCATTCTACGAAAGATTGTTGAACACTAAGTGCTACAAGGTAGAAGAAGTTGAAGAACAACACGTTCGCACCGCTTTCTTGAAGATTGGTGAAGTGAAGATTGAACTTCTTGAGGCTACAAGCGAAGAAAGCGCAATCGCTAAATTCATCGCTAAGAATGGTGGCCGTGGCGGTATCCAACACATCGCATTCGCTGTGGAAGATGGTCTTCAAGCTGCTCTCGACGAAATTCAAGCTAATGGTGACCGCGTTATCGACGCTGCTCCACGTGGTGGTGCTGATGGTCTTCACATCGCATTCCTCCACCCAAAGAGCACTTGCGGAGCATTGGTTGAACTTTGTGAAAACCCAAATAAATAATTCTTACAGAATACAAACACATCATTATTAAAATGAGTACTCAAGTAGAAAAAATACAACAACTTATCGCTAAGCGTGAAAAAGCACGTCTCGGCGGTGGTGAAAAAGCTATTGCCAAGCAGCACGCAAAGGGTAAATTCACAGCTCGTGAACGTATCGCCATGCTTCTCGACGAAGGTAGCTTTGAAGAAATGGATATGTTCGTAGAGCACCGTTGCACCAACTTCGGTATGGAAAAGAAACACTATCTTGGTGATGGTGTTGTTACCGGTTCTGGTACAATTGGCGGTCGTCTTGTTTACGTTTTCGCACAAGACTTTACCGTGAGCGCAGGTTCATTGTCGGAAATGCTTGCAGCTAAGATTTGCAAGGTGATGGATATGGCAATGAAGGTGGGTGCGCCTGTTATCGGTTTGAACGACTCAGGCGGTGCTCGTCTGCAAGAAGGTATTAACGCGCTTGCTGGTTACGCTGAAATTTTCCAACGCAACATTTTGGCATCTGGTGTGATTCCTCAAATTTCTGCCATTATGGGCCCTTGCGCTGGTGGTGCTGTATATTCTCCAGCTCTTACCGACTTCACTTTGATGTGCGAAAACACATCTTACATGTTCCTTACTGGTCCTGGGCCTGTTAAGGCTGTGCTTGGTGAAGTTGTTACTCAAGAGCAACTCGGTGGTGCTTCTGTTCACGCTACTAAGTCGGGTGTTACCCACTTCACAGCTGCAAACGAAGAAGAAGCCATCGCTCTTATCAAGAAACTCTTCACTTACATTCCACAAAACAACTTGGAGAAGACTCCACTCGTGGAATGCAACGACCCAATCGACCGCAAGGAAGATTTCTTGAACGAAATTATCCCAGAGAATCCAAACATGCCTTACGACATGTATCAAGTGATCGCTGGCATCGTGGATAATGGCGAATTCCTCGAAGTTCAACCAAGCTATGCTAAGAACCTCATCATTGGTTTCGCTCGCTTCAACGGTCAAACTGTGGGTATCGTAGCTAACCAACCAAAGCAGTTGGCAGGTGTGCTCGACAGCAACTCTTCACGTAAGGGTGCTCGTTTCGTTCGTTTCTGCGACGCATTCAATATTCCATTGGTAACCCTCGTTGACGTTCCTGGCTTCCTTCCTGGTACTGCTCAAGAATACAACGCTGTGATTCTCCACGGTGCTAAGTTGCTTTACGCTTACGGAGAGGCTACTGTGCCAAAAGTTACCGTTACATTGCGTAAGAGCTACGGTGGTAGCCACATCGTGATGAGCTGTAAGCAACTCCGTGGCGACTTGAACTACGCATGGCCATCTGCTGAAATCGCAGTTATGGGCGCTTCAGGCGCTGCTTCGGTGCTCTACGCTAAAGACGCTAAGGCTCTGAAGGAAGAAGGTAAGGTGGAAGAAGCTAAGGCATTCATCAAGGAAAAAGAAGATGAATACACTCACTTGTTCGCTAATCCTTACAATGCCGCTCGCTATGGTTACATCGACGATGTGATTGAACCTCGTAATACTCGTTTCCGTATTATTCGTGCTCTCGCACAATTGGAAAACAAGAAACTTACTAACCCTGCTAAAAAGCACGGTAATATTCCACTCTAAACTCTTTAATAACTGAGAATATGGTTTTATTAACTAATTGGGGTGACGCATGGATGATGACAGGCATCGGTATCGGTGTGGTGTTCTGCATCCTCTGCATCCTTGTATTTGTTCTCCAAGGTTTCAGCGCTGTGGCAAAGCAAGGCCCTAAGGCGAAAGCTGAAGTGCCTGTGGCTGCCGGCGGTGCTGCTAAGAGCGTGGCTGAAGCAAGCGAACTCGATAAGGCTGCTGTGGCTACTGCCATTTACCTTTACCAAAAGAGTAAGGGCGACCAAGAAAGTGGTGTCTTGACCATCAAGATGGCTCCTTCTGCTTGGCACGCTGTGCTCAACGAGAGATTTTGATAATCAGAAACAAACAATTGTGTTAAATCAAAACAATGAAAGAATTTAAATTTAAAATTAGCGGTCAAGACTATAGCGCAACTGTTGCAGAAGAAAACGCAGGTTCGCTTGTTGTTACCGTAAATGGTCAAGCATATCAGGTAGAAGTGCCTCAAACTAAAGCTGCCGCTCCTGTAATGACACGTGGCAATGCTGGCGCTGCTCAAGCTGGTGGTCCTAAGAATATCAATTCCGAACTTCCTGGCACCGTTACTAAAATCGTTGCTGCTAACGGACAACACGTTAAGAAGGGCGACGTTCTTTTGGTGATTGAAGCGATGAAGATGGCTAACGACATCGTATCTGATGTGGAAGGCACCGTTCAACGCATCGCAGTGACAGAAGGACAAAGTGTTAACCAAGGCGACCTTTTGGTAGAGATGGTTGCTGATGCAGTAGCAGCTCCTGCCGCAGCCGCAGCTCCTGCTCCAAAGGCTGCACCTGCTCCTGCTGCTCCTAAGGCTGCTGCTGGTGCTAAGGTTGTGGAAGCTCCACTCCCAGGCACTATCACTAAGGTGCTCGTTAAACCAGGTCAAGCTTTGAAGGCTGGCGAAACTGTTTGCATGATGGAAGCCATGAAGATGGAAAACAGCATTACTGTAGAGTTTGCTGGCACCGTTAAGTCTGTATTGGTTGAAGTTGGCGCTCAAGTGCAAAGTGGACAAGCACTTGTTGAACTTGCTTAATCTCTCAATTAATTGATTCAAAATGCAAACAAAGAATTTTAAAAGAGTACTCGTTTTTGCACTTCTTCTCATGTGTGCTCTCCCAATGATGGCTGGTGAAATTAGTCTTGGAGAAAGTCTCCAGAAATTCGCCTCCGAAATGGGTTTTTCAGCATTCTTCATGGGTGAAGGTTGGAAAAACTTCGTAATGTTGGGCATTGGTTGCTTCCTTCTTTATTTAGCGATCAAGAAGGGATACGAACCATTGTTGTTGTTGCCTATTGCATTCGGTATGATTCTCACCAATCTTCCTGGTGCAGGTTTGTTCGACACCGACATGTGGAACAACGAATTCTTGAATAAAACAAGTGAACACTACCACGATTATGGCTATATTATGGCTAATGGTGGTTTGCTCGACATTCTTTATATTGGTGTGAAAGCTGGCGTATATCCTTGCTTGATTTTCTTGGGTGTAGGTGCTATGACCGACTTCGGCCCACTTATCGCTAACCCTAAGAGCCTCTTGCTTGGTGCTGCCGCTCAGATTGGTATCTTTGCCACATTCCTTGTGACCCAAATGGATCTCCCTATCTTCGGCTTTACTCCAGCACAGGCAGCTTCTATCGGTATCATTGGTGGTGCTGATGGTCCTACAGCTATCTTCTTGACCTCTAAACTTGCTCCTGAGTTGCTCGGCCCTATCGCTGTGGCTGCTTATAGCTACATGGCTCTCGTGCCAGTGATTCAACCACCTATCATGCGCTGGCTCACTACCGACAACGAGCGCAAGATTCGTATGAAGCAACTCCGCGTGGTAAGCAAGAAGGAAAAGATCCTGTTCCCAATCGTTGTTGCTATCATTGTTTCTCTTATCGTTCCATCTGCAGGCACACTGATTGGCTGCTTGATGCTTGGTAACTTGATGAAGGAAAGCGGTGTGGTTGAACGTTTGAGCAAAACTGCTCAAAATGAGTTGAACAACATCGTGGTTATCTGCCTCGGTCTTACCGTGGGTGCTACTGCCTCTGCAAGTTCATTTATGAACCTCCAAACCATTGGTATTCTCTGCGTAGGTATCGTGGCATTCGGTATTGGTTCTGCTTCAGGCGTGATCATGGCTAAGATCATGAACATCTTCATGAAAGAGAAAATCAATCCACTTATCGGTTCTGCTGGTGTGAGTGCCGTGCCTATGGCTGCTCGTGTTAGCCAGATGGAAGGTGCAAAGGCTGATCCACGCAACTTCTTGCTCATGCACGCTATGGGTCCAAACGTTGCTGGTGTGATTGGTTCTGCAGTAGCTGCAGGTATTCTTCTCAGTTTCTTGGGATAATACACAAGTAACTCTATATTTTATAGCATGGACGGAAATTTTCCGTCCATGTTTTTTATTTATACCGTCGGTTTCCGTAACTTTGTATATAATTATATATAATGTGTGCTTTTTATGGAGAACATGAAAAAATATAGGTTAGGTATCGCCCTTGGTGGTGGCGGAGCTAAAGGCTTTGCCCATCTTGGTGTGCTTAGGGCACTGGAGGAATTTGGACTGAAACCTGATATTTTTGCAGGTTGCAGTGCCGGTAGTATTGTGGGTTCATTTTATGCCGCAGGATTCGCAATAGATGATATAATTTCACTTTTCAGTAAAGTGAAATTATCGTCGTTCGGTAAAGTGTCAATTCCTACAACAGGTTTGTTCTCTTTGTCAAAGTTAGAGGCGTTCTTGGAAAGCAAGCTCCCCTACACTCGCATTGAGGACTTGCCCTTCCCTAATATCATAACCGCTACTTCGCTCGACACCTACTCTGCCGTAGCCTTCACTGAGGGACCTTTAGCGAAGTGCATCACCGCATCGTGCAGCTTGCCTGTGGTTTTCCAGCCCACAGTGATTGACGGCAACACCTATTTAGATGGTGGTGTGCTCCACAATCTGCCAGCTTTCGCGTTGCGCGACATTTGCGATTATGTGTTAGGCGTGGTAGTGAGTCCCCTCAATAAATCTCCATTTAAAAATAGCCTTGGCGATATTGCCTATCGCTCCTATCGCTTAATGACCACAAGAAACACACATGAGGATATGCAAACTTGCGATGCGGTTATCACTGTAGATAACATGAAAGGAAGAAGCACGTTTGGTTTTGAGCACATGAGGGACAATGCTAAAGATGGCTATTTTGCCGCCATGAAAACACTTGTTAATTCACCCCTATTAAAACAACTTAGAGATGAGAATAAATAATAAACTCGTTATTTACCAAATGTTTCCACGCTTGTTCACCAACACGAATGTGAGCAACACATTCAATGGCACTATCGAGCTAAACGGAGTTGGTAAAATGAACGATATAGAAGGCAAGGTGCTTGAATCACTAAAGGATTTAGGCGTTACACACATGTGGTACACTGGCGTGATTGAACATGCCACTAAAACCGACTATACGCAATATGGCATTCTGTCGTCGAATCCGCATGTGGTGAAAGGCAACGCCGGCTCGCCTTACGCTATTCGCGACTATTACGACATTGACCCCGATATAGCAGTAGATGTGCCCAATCGCATTCATGAGTTTGAGAATCTCGTGAACCGCACCCATGATAATGGTATGAAGGTGATTATCGACTTCGTGCCTAATCATGTGGCGCGTGAATATCATTCCGATGCCAAGCCCAGCGGAGTGGAGGATTTGGGTGTAACCGACGACAAGGGTATGTTTTTTTCGCCATCAAACAATTTCTTCTACATCACAGGTAAAGAATTTGCGCCAAATGTGGATTTGGGTCAAGGCAATGACAGATATCTGGAATTTCCAGCCAAAGCTACTGGCAACGACTGCTACAACGAGCACCCTGGCGTGAACGACTGGTATGAAACAGTGAAGTTGAACTATGGTGTGGATCCTTGGAACGGTTGTCACCACTTCTCCCCCATTCCATCCACATGGCAGAAAATGTGCGACATTTTGCTTTACTGGGCATCAAAAGGCGTTGACGGTTTCCGTTGCGATATGGCTCACATGGTGCCTGTAGATTTTTGGCATTGGGCTATTGCTAAAGTGAAAGAGGCTTATCCTTCGGCAGTTTTCATTGCCGAACTTTATGATGTGGGCATTTATCACAATTATATCCACTATGGCGGTTTCGATTATCTTTACGATAAGGTGAATCTTTACGACCGTCTGTGCGAAATCGTGAAATATGGTGCATCGGCTTCAGCACTTACTGAATGTTGGCAGCGTGTGGATGGTTTGCAAGACCACATGCTCAATTTCTTGGAGAACCATGACGAACAGCGTGTGGCTTCGTCTCAACTGTTTGGCTCTGCCGAGAAGGCTTTCCCTGCCCTGCTTGTGTCAGCCACAATGAGCACATCGCCATTTATGGTGTATCAAGGTCAGGAACTTGGCGAAAATGGCGCAGGAGCAATGGGCTTCTCTGGCGACGACGGTCGTACCTCCATTTTTGACTATTGCAGCATTCCCACACTTGTGCGCTGGTATAACAATGGAAATTGCGGAATACAAAAGCTGAATAACAAAGAGCGCAAAATCAGAGCATTCTATAAAAAAGTGCTTCGCCTGTGCAACGGAGAGAAGGCTATTTCTGAGGGCGCATTCTTTGATTTGATGTATGTCAACTATCATAATCTGAATCCAAACAAGCAGTATCTCTATTTGCGTCATTACGAAAATGAAACGCTGCTGATTGCCGTCAACTTCGATTCGCAAGATGCAACAGTGTATGCCGACATTCCGCAGCACGCTTTCGACTTCTTGAAAATCGACAGTGGCACCTATTTCATGAAAGAGCTGATTTCGGGCAAGCAAAAGACTGTGGAATTTTCTTCAAATGCCAAGTTTGAACTCCATATTCCTGCTCATAATGGCGTGGTTTGGAAAATCGTGAAATAAACTCAAATATTCCATTTAAAAAAGTTGATGTATCTCAACTATTAATTGTAACTTTGTAGAGTTATTTTATTCCATCTATAAAATTCTTATGAACAATTCGTACAAAATCTTTTCAGGTACCAATTCTCGCTATCTGGCAGAGGAAATGTGTAAGCATTTAGGTATTGAGTTAGGTAAAATGAACACAACTCGCTTTTCCGACGGGGAATTTGCAGTTTCTTTCGAGGAATCGGTGCGCGGCTGTGATGTTTTCCTGGTGCAGTCCACCTTCCCTAATAGCGACAATTTGATGGAACTCCTCCTCATGATTGATGCAGCAAAGCGTGCTTCTGCAAAAAGTATTATTGCTGTGGTTCCTTACTTCGGATGGGCTCGTCAAGACCGCAAAGATAAGCCACGTGTTTCTATCGCTGCTAAGCTTGTTTCCGACTTGCTTACTACAGCAGGTATTGATCGTTTGATCACTATGGACCTCCATGCCGATCAAATTCAAGGTTTCTTCAACGTTCCAGTTGACCACCTCTATTCTTCATCAGTGTTCGTTCCTTACATCGAATCGCTGAAGCTTGAGGATATGGTGATTGCTTCTCCTGATGTTGGTGGCGCTAAGCGTGCCAACGGTTATGCCAAGTATTTCCATTGCCCACTGGTGTTGTGCCACAAGCAACGCATGAAAGCTAATGTGGTGGCCAACATGACCATTATTGGTGATGTTGTGGACAAAGATGTGGTTTTGGTCGACGATATGATCGACACTGCTGGCACAATTTGCAAGGCAGCAGATTTGATGAGAGAAAAAGGCGCCCGTTCGGTTCGCTGCCTCTCTTCACACGCATTGATGAGCGGACCAGCAGTTGAACGCGTTAATGCAAGTGCGCTTGAAGAAGTGATTTTCACTGATTCTATTCCATTCGATACGGCAAGATGTGAAAAGGTGTCGGTAATCAGTATAGCAGAACTCTTTGCAAATACTATTAGCTGCATCAACAACAACAAACCAATCAGTAACTTTTACTTGTTTAAGTAATTGGCGGATTAATCGACAATTCTAAATAATATCACAATCATAAAGGATAACCCCCCAACAAGGGTTATCCTTTTTTTTGTGTGGTATTGACTGATAATTTATAATAATGAGCTTATAGGAAAAATTATTGTGGCTTTTTTTGACTGAATTTTTGTGAAATTTTAAGATTATTATTAATTTTGGTAGTTGAAAGAGTAAATGCCAAACTACTCTCGAAATTTTGAAAATAAATTTTATTTATTTTATATTAACTAATTAATTAACAACAATTTCACTAACTAAAAACAAATGCTTTATGAAAAAAGTTTTCTTAGCATTGGCTTTGTGTGCGTCGTTTAGTGGATTTGCACAGGTGCTCAAAGTGACTTCTGTAGAGAAGGTCAACACACCTGCTAATCCTATGGCCTCCGTTGCTGCTATTAGTCCAAAAGGTGATTATCTTTTGCTCTCAACAAGTGGCAATCAAGGTCTTACTAAATTTGACTTGAACACTAATCAAGCCACAAAAATCACTGATGCTGCTGGCGCAGGTTTTGATGTACAAGTTTCACAAGATGGCAACACCGTTGTGTATCGCGAAAACTCTTACACCGCAAATCACCTTCGCAAGGTGGCATTAAAGTCAATCAACCTTACATCAGGTGAAGTTGCTAATCTCGTAGCTCCTACTCGCGACCTCCAAGGCGTGGCAGTGCAAGGTGCTACAGCATTGGCTGTGAACAAGGGCAAGCTCTCTGCAAAGGCTATTGGTGCCAGCGCAACTAAGGCTACTGCTCCAGTTCTTTCAATCAGTAACCGTCAGTTGATGATTACCCGTAACGGAAAGACTTCTGTGTTCTCTCCAAACGGTCAGAATTTTAGCTACATTTGGCAGTCGGTTTCTCCTGACGGCAAAAAGGCTCTTTACTTCGTTTGCGGCGTTGGCGCATTTGTTTGCGACCTCGACGGCAATAACGTGAAATCGCTCGGTTTGGTTCGTGCTCCACAATGGTACGACAACAACACCGTAGTGGGTATGCAAGACGTTGACAATGGCGAATTCATTCTTTCTTCAAAGATTGTAGCCGTTACCCTCGATGGCACTATGCAAACCCTTACTGGCGACGGCACTATCGCTATGTATCCTTATGCTTCTGCAGCAAGTGGCAAGATTGCTTTCTCTACACCAGCTGGTGAAGCATATATTATTAACGTTGCTAAATAATGATTACAGCTATGAAGAAGATTTTATTACTCGCATCGGCTGCAATCTTGGCAGCGGGTGCAATGCAGGCAAAAACTGCTGATGAAGTTCGCATCTATTTGAATCCTGGTCACGGTAGCTGGGGTCCTAACGACCGTCCAATGGCTACTATTCCTTATCCAAATCTCCCAGAAACTGGCCGTCCTGACACTTGTGGTTTCTATGAAACTAACACCAACCTTTGGAAGATTCTGGAGATGGGTGCTACGCTCGAAAAGATGGGTGTAAAGCGCGAAAACATTATGTACTCTCGTGTGAAGAATGGCCCATTCCCTTATGTTAAAGGCGCCGCTGATGAAGAATTGTACAACCGCAATCTTTCTGAAATTTGTCGTGAAGTAGATGCCAACAATATGGATATGTTCGTGTCTGTTCACTCAAATGCGGCAACTGATGGTACTGCCACCAACTATCCACTTTATCTCTATCGTGGTAGAGACGGCAAGGATAACGAAGGTAATGCTGGTAGTTATGACATGTGTGCCGCTTCTTGGCCACGCCACTATATGGATGAGATCAACCCTCAATCATACTATAGCCGCACCAACATGAATCTTCGTGGTGACATTTCTTTCTATGGTTCATCATACACCACCACTACTTCTAAGGGTACTTTTGAAGGCTATCTTGGCGTGCTTCGTCATGGCACTCCTGGCTTCCTCGTTGAAGGTTATTTCCACACCTATCAACCAGCTCGCCACCGTGCTTTGAATATGAATTATTGCCAAATGGAAGGTGTTGGCTATGCTCGTGGCGTGTGCGACTATTTCGGACTCAATGCCGAAACCACTGGCTACATCATGGGTACAGTTAAGGACCTCCACGAAAAGATTGTCAACAACTTGTACAAGTATGCAGCTGGCACCGACGACCAATGGCTTCCACTCAATGGTGCTGTTGTGACTTTGAAGAAAGGCGGTAAGGCTGTGGCAACCTACACTTGCGACAACAACTGGAACGGTGTGTTCGTATTCAAGAATGTGGCTCCTGGCGACTACACTTTGAGCGCATCTTGCGAAGGCTACAAGGATATTTTCGAAGAAGAAGCTATCACTGTAAAGGCTAACGAAACCAGCTACGCTAAGCTTCACCTCGAAAACCTTGAATACGTGCCAGAAGAAATCGTTTACGAAAACTATGCAACTCCAGCACAGCCTGTCTACTTGAAGCTTGCTGATTCATACAACTTCACTCAAGACGACGGCACTGCATTTGAAATGCAAGGCGCAGTTAAGCGTACAATCGTTCGCGGCGATAGCACTTTGGTGATGACCGATGCTCCTGCTATCTACCTCATCAACAACCAGACTATGACACTTGTTAAGCAACTCAGCCTTAACGGTATCAATCCTGTTGATCCAGAAAACGCTGGTTCTTACAAGAGCTTGAGCGACATCGCTTTGACTGCTGATGGTCAACTCGTGGGCGTGAACAATGTTCGCTGCCAATTTAATGATGATCAGGTTGATGAAGGCTACAAGCGTGGTACTATTTACTTCTACAAGTGGGCAGACTTTGACTCTGACCCAGTGGTTTGGGCTACTTCTAAAAGCTCTGCAAACTTCTACAATGCCGATATGGGTGCTACACTCGCTGTAAGTGGCCCTGCTAAGGATTGTGAAGTGGTGACAACTGGTGTTACTAGTGGTAGCTCTCGCGCTCTTCGCTTCCTCGTGCTCAATATCAACGACAATGAAGTGGTTTCTTCTCGTTTCACTGAGAAAACCCTTTCTGCTGATGGTACATTCACACTCGTGAAACAAGGTGATGATATCCAACTCAACGTATCTCCACTCAACGACCACTACTACATTCTGAATGGTAGCCTCTGCGCTCCATTCGAATTCGAACCTGCTGCAACCAACAATGTTGACAGCCGTGTGATTGGTACATTTAATGATGTAGAAATTGGCCGCGCTTCTAAGGGCTTGGCATTCTTCAGATATGCAAAGCGTGCTTTGATGGCAGCTCCTGTTTACAACGGAAACGTGGTTTCTGCTGTGAAGATTTACGACATTACTGAAGGTCTCCAAAATGCAAAATTGGTGAAGACTGTTGGTACTCAACTCCAAGTCGTAATCAATGCTGCTAAGAAAGCTCCTGCTATGGGTGCTGCGTTCACCGCTGCTGGTGCAAATGTTAAGGGCGAAGACATGAACCTCTTCCTCTTCGGCGACGCTAAGGTGGTTAAGTTCACTACCGCTGGTGTTGAACAACCTGTATTCCGTGGTGAATATGCTTACGACTTGAACTATGAAGAAAACAGCGACAACTACATTATCAAGTTTAAATCTACTGGTGATGTGGAATCGGGTAAGGTAGTTCTTACTCCTGTTGAAGGTGGCGATCCTGTTGAAGTAATGCTTTACAACATCGTTAAGGGTGGTAATCAAGTATATCTCAACAAGGGTGAATATACTGGTAAATACAACTGGGAAGTGGTACTCAACAACCCTGCAATCCCAACTGTAGCTAAGATCTTCGCTTACGCTCCTGCTGGCAATGGCAATTACTGCACTCGCGGTCTTGCTATCGACCAAAACCCAATGAGCAACTTCTTCCAGAGCATCTACATTTCAGATCCTTATGGAACAAAGGGTATCTACAGAGTAAGTCCAGAACTCAACGTGGTTAACGACGGTGCTCCTTATCTCACCGCTGAATTTGCTACTGGTAACACTGCTTCTCCATTCCGTATGGGCGTTAATCCTAACAATGGTTACGTTTATATCGCAGACTGGAGCGATGCTCACAGTGGTATCCATATCATGAACCCTGCAGAACCTGCAACTGCTACTCAATTCTTTGAAGGCACTCGCGAAGAAACTGGCTTAATCAAGAACGCTGCTGGAGACGCTCTTGGTGGCAGCTGTACAAGTGCAGCATTCTTAGGCGGTGGTGAAAACACCAAGTTGCTCTCATTCCAAGAAGACTACCCAACTGGCAACGCAGGTAATGTATTGAGCGTTTACAACATTGGTACTAATGTTACTACCGACAAGGCACCTGCTGCGACATTCCCAACACTTTCTGCTAAGTTGCTCAACACAAATGTTGAAATCGTGCCTTTGGAAAACGGTATGTTCGTATCACAAATCCGTGGCACAGGCAACAACAACGTTGGCGTTCCTTCATTCATGTACACAGACTATGAAGACAACATTCTCTTCAACTCTGGTAACCTCGAAGACCTTGATGGTAGCTGGGGTGCTGGTCTTGCTATCAGCCAAGATTTGAGCACAATGGTAGTCGCTACTGGTTATCCTAAGCTCAATGTATATAGCATCGATTGGAATAATAACGTTCCTTCATTCACTCTCCAATACGTTATAGAAGGTTATACCAACAAATCTTCAATCGTTAACCAAATCCATTTCGACTATGCAGGTAACCTCTTCTTCGCCGACGCTAAGTTGGGCGCAGTAGGTATCGCATTGCCAAAGGATGCACAATCGGTTGCAACTCCTTCTAAGTATGTGTTCGACGCAGGTCAAGCAACTGGTGTTAACGACGTGAACGCTAACAAGACTGTGGCTGGCGTGAAGTATTACAACACTTTAGGTGTGGCTTCTTCAACTCCATTTGAAGGCATCAACATCGTAGTGACTACTTACACCGACGGTACTCACAGTTCTGCTAAAGTTATCAAGTAATAAATACTAATAACAGAATCTTAAATGTTTAGGGTCGCTCCTTTTGTGGGGCGACCCTTTTTTTGATGTGAATTTTTTATTTGCTGAATTCCAAAGAATTGCGTAATTTTGTATGTTTTAAAGCAGTGTTATATAGCAGATGTTAAAAAAGAGTACACTTGAGGATATTATCAGCAAAGATTTAGCGGCTATTTGGGCTATTCTCACCCCCGATGAAAGACGATTGGTGGCTGATAATTTCCATATCCACAATTTTAAGAAAAATCAGATTATTTATGCCGAAAAGGATTCTCCACGCTATTTGTGGTGTCTGCTCAAAGGCAAAGTGAAATTGTCGAAAGACGGAATGGGAGGAAGGCAGCAGATTTTGCGCCTGTATCGTCCTATACAGTATTTTGGATATAGGGCTTTTTTTGCCAACGAACCCTACGTGTCAAGTGCTTCGGCTTTTGAGGCATCTACTTTGGGTGCAATTCCAATGAGTTTGGTGAAAGAATTAATCGACCAAAATCGCAAACTGGCATGGTTCTTCATCAACGAACTTTCAAAAAACCTGGGTGGTAGTGACGCTAAAATTGTGAATCTCACCCAAAAGCATATTCGTGGCCGTCTTGCTGATGCCATTATCGCACTGGTTGATAATTATGGCTATGAAGACGATGGCGAAACGCTGAAGATATACATGGCTCGTGAAGACTTGGCTAACTTGTCGAACATGACCACGAGTAATGCGATTCGCACTCTCTCGTCGTTCTGTCAAGAGCACATTCTCACCGTAGATGGACGCAGAATTAAAATCCTCAATCCAGAGGCTTTACGCAATATTAGTAAATTTGGTTAATTCATGATTATTGCTCAACAAAAACGTAAAGAAAACATTGCCGAATACCTGTTGTATATGTGGCAAGTGGAAGATATGATTCGTGCCAACCAGCTCGACATTGATAAAATCAACGATAATATTATTTCTCGCCTCCCAATTGATGATAAAGGGAAAGCGGAAGTGAAAGACTGGTACGAGTCGCTCATCAAAATGATGGAACTGGAGCATGTGAAGGAAAAAGGACATTTGCAAATCAACAAGAATGTGCTTATCCGTCTCAACGACCTTCACGCCCAACTTCTGAAATCGCCAAAATTTCCACAATATGGCGCACAATTCTACCAAACCCTCCCCTACATAGTGGAACTTCGCTCTAAATCGAAGCCAGAGGAGCAGGTGGGGGAGTTGGAAACTTGCTTCAATGCACTGTATGGCATATTGATGCTCCGATTGCAAGGCAAAGAAATATCAGAGGGCACACAAAAGGCTGTGGCGCAAATATCATATTTTATTGGTATGCTTGCGGCTTATTTCAAAAAAGATGAAGAAAAACCTCTTTTCGAGGACGATGTTGAATAATTTAGATATTGAGATATACGATGGCAAAAACTGTTCTAATCACAGGAGCAAACGGTCAGTTGGGAAATGAAATGCGCTTGGTGCTCGATGGCAACGATGCGTTCTCCCCTATTTTTACCGATGTTCAAGAATTGGATATTACATCAAAGGAAGCGATTGACGCATTTTTCGCAAATCATCATATCGACTATGTGGTGAATTGTGCAGCCTACACTGCCGTGGACAATGCGGAGGACAATGTAGAACTTTGTTCACGCCTCAATGCCGATGCGGTGGAATATTTGGCTCAAGCCGCAAAACACCACGGTGCAAAGATGGTGCAGATTTCTACCGACTATGTGTTCAACGGAACCAACTTCAGACCATATCGCGAAGACGATGAGACATCGCCATGCTCAGTATATGGCTCAACCAAACTCGACGGCGAGTGCCGATTGCTTCAATGCCTCCCCGATGCTGTGATTTTCCGCACAGCGTGGCTCTATTCGCCATTTGGCAAAAATTTTGTGAAAACGATGCTCAATTTGGGCAGAACGAAAGAAACACTGTCGGTGATCTTCGACCAGGTTGGCACCCCTACCTATGCTAAGGATTTGGCTCTGGCTATCATGAATGTGCTTACAGCGGAGCAGTGGCATTCGGGAGTGTATCATTTCAGCGATGAAGGTGCTATCTCATGGTACGATTTCACTAAGGCTATACACCGGATTGCAGGTATCACCACCTGCGGTGTGAAGCCCTGCACCACGGCTGAATATCCAACTAAGGCAAAGCGTCCACACTTCAGTGTGCTCGACAAGTCGAAATATAAAACCACATTTAATGCTTCAATTCCATATTGGGAAGATAGCTTGAGAGAGTGCATTAACAGAATTGAAAATAAATAACATTATATATAGTGGCAAATTTATCCGAAGAAATTAAAAAAAGACGCACGTTCGCGATTATTTCACACCCTGATGCTGGTAAGACCACCCTTACTGAGAAATTACTTCTTTTTGGTGGTGCAATCCATGTGGCAGGTGCTGTAAAGTCTAATAAAATTAAGAAAACCGCAACCAGCGACTGGATGGAGATTGAAAAGCAACGCGGTATCTCGGTTGCAACCTCCGTGATGGGTTTTGAGTATGAGGGATTTAAAATCAACATTCTCGACACCCCTGGTCACCAAGACTTCGCTGAAGACACTTTCCGCACGCTCACCGCTGTGGATAGCGTAATCATTGTGGTTGACTCGGCAAAAGGTGTGGAGCAACAAACACGCCGCTTGATGGAAGTGTGCCGTATGCGCAACACCCCAGTAATCATTTTCGTGAACAAGATGGACCGTGAAGGTCGCGATCCTTTTGATATTTTAGATGAACTGGAAAGCGAACTGAAGATTTCTGTTCGTCCTTTGAGTTGGCCAATCAATGGCGGTGCCAACTTCAAGGGTGTTTACAATATCTATGAGCACAATTTGAGCCTTTTTGCAGCAGATAAGCAACGCGTGTCTGACCGTGTTGACATTACCGACATCAACGACCCTGTGATTGATGAAGCAGTGGGTGCCGACGATGCCGAGAAGTTGCGTAGCGATATTGAACTTATTGATGGTGTTTATCCCGAATTTGAGGAGCAGGACTACCTTGATGCGCTCGTTGCTCCAGTATTCTTTGGTTCGGCATTGAACACTTTCGGTGTAAAGGAATTGCTCGACTGCTTTATCCGCATCGCCCCATCGCCACGCCCTGTGCAAGCCGTGGAGCGTGAGGTGGTGCCTACAGAAGAAAAGTTCACAGGCTTCGTGTTTAAGATTCACGCAAATATGGACCCTAACCACCGCAGCTGTATTGCTTTCGTTAAGGTTTGTTCGGGTGTGTTCCACCGCAATCAATATTACCACCATGTGCGTAGCAACAAGCAAGTGCGATTTGCCGCTCCTACAGCCTTTATGGCGCAGAAAAAGGAGGTGATTGATGATGTTTATCCTGGCGACATTGTGGGTTTGCCCGATAACGGCACATTCAAAATTGGCGACACACTCACCGAGGGTGAACTGCTTCACTTCAAGGGCTTGCCAAGTTTCTCGCCAGAAATGTTTAAATACATTGAGAATACCGACCCAATGCGCACTAAGCAACTCAGCAAGGGTATTGAGCAACTTATGGACGAAGGTGTGGCGCAGCTCTTTGTCAATCAGTTCAACAATCGCAAGATTATTGGCACCGTAGGCCAGCTCCAGTTTGAAGTAATTCAATATCGTTTGCTTCATGAATATGGTGCAAGCTGTAGATGGGAACCCATTCACCTGTATAAGGCTTGCTGGATTGAGAGCGACGACAAGGAGGCTTTGGAAGCGTTTAAGCGTAGAAAGCAACAATATATAGCGTTGGACCGTGAAGGCAGAGATGTGTTCTTGGCTGATTCGGGCTATGTGCTTGATATGGCGCAGCAAGATTTCCCCAAACTCAAATTCCATTTTACAAGTGAATTTTAATCGGGGCTGATTTGCTTCTTATTTGTTTTTCCTTTATCTTTGTTAATTCAATTAGCGATTAATATTATGGATACAGAAATTTTAAAACAACTATATACACAGTATGTTGGCTCTGAACCTGCTGAAATTGTTCAGTTGCCAGCATCAGGTTCAAATCGCCATTATTTCCGCCTTTCAGGTGAGCAATCACTTATTGGTGTGATTGGCGAACTTCCTGAAGAAAACAAGGCTTTCCTCTATATGGATAAGCACTTCTTGGAACAGGGACTTCCTGTGCCAAAGGTGTTTGCAGAGAGCGATGATAAGATGGCTTATATCCAAGAGGATTTGGGCGATACTATTCTTTTCAACGCCATTGAAAAGGCTCGCAAGACACGCGTATTTGGCGAAGAGGAAAAAAAATTGCTGTCGAAGACCATCCGTCGTCTTTGCGAATTTCAATTCAAAGGCGCAGATGGTATGGATTTCTCATACTGCTACCCTGCCTCTGAATTTAATGCACGCTCCATCTTTTGGGATTTGAACTATTTCAAGTATTGCTTCTTGAAAGCTACCGGCCTTGAATTTAACGAAGGACAACTTGAAGACGATTTCCAGCATCTTGCCGATGTGCTTTTGCGTAGCAGTTCAGCCACTTTCATGTATCGCGACTTCCAGTCACGCAATGTGATGATTAAAGATGGCGAACCAATGTTTATCGACTTCCAAGGAGGTCGCAAAGGTCCATTCTTCTACGATGTTGCATCTTTCCTTTGGCAAGCAAAAGCCAATTTCCCTAACAGCCTTCGTCATGAACTTTTGAAGGAATATATTGATGAATTGAAGAAGTACAAATATGTTGATGTGGATTACTTCTACTCTCAACTTCGTCACTTTGTGCTTTTCCGCACGCTTCAGGTGCTGGGTGCTTACGGTTTCCGTGGCTATTTCGAGAAGAAACCCCACTTTATGCAGAGTGTGCCTTTCGCCATCAACAACTTGCGCTCGCTCCTCAATGAACCATACGTTGAATATCCATACCTCACTAAAGTGCTGAGAAACCTTGTGAATATGTCGCAGTTTACCGACGATTTGCAAAAGCACATGCTCACTGTGAAAGTGATGAGTTTTGCCTACAAGAAAGGTATTCCAAACGACAATTCAGGCAATGGTGGTGGCTTTGTGTTCGACTGTCGCGCATCAAACAATCCTGGCAAATATGATCGTTACAAACCTTATACAGGTCTCGACGCGCCAGTAATTAAGTATCTTGAAGATGATGGCGAAATTCTCACATTCCTTAGCCATGCCTATGAATTGGTAGATGCCTCGGTTAAGCGTTATGTGGAGCGTGGTTTCACTAATTTGATGGTATGCTTTGGCTGCACAGGCGGTCAGCATCGCTCAGTGTATTGCGCACAGCACATGGCAGAGCACATTTTCAAAAAGTTTAATGTGAAGGTAGAACTTGTTCATCGTGAGCAGAACATTGAGCAAGTTTTCACTCCAGTTCAAAAGTAGCAGATATGAAAGCAATGGTTTTTGCGGCAGGGTTAGGCACACGCTTGCGCCCTCTTACCAACGACCGTCCAAAAGCACTTGTGGAAGTGGGCGGAAAAACTATGCTTGAGCGTGTGATTACCCACTTGGCAGACTGTGGCGTGACCGATATCACTGTGAATATTCACCACTTTGGTGAGAAAATTATTGAGTTTTTAGAAGAAAAAAAGAATTTCGGACTTGATATTCACATTAGTGATGAGCGCGACCTGCTTCTCGATACGGGTGGAGGTTTGATGAAGGCAAGAAAATTCCTTGATGGCGATGAACCGTTTATCGTGCACAATGCCGATATTCTCACCGACTTGGATTTGAAAGCTATGTACGACTTCCATGTGGAGCACGACGCTTTGTCAACCATTTTGGTAAAAGACCGTCAAACTCAAAGATATTTCCTCTTTGACCACGACCACCGTTTGAAAGGCTGGATTAACAAGAAAACTGGCGAAACCAAACCAGAAGGTTATCAATACGACCCACAAAAGGTGGATTCCCTTGCTTTTGGTTGTGTTCATGTGCTCTCTCCACGCATTTTCGACGCTCTTGAAAAGTATTCAGAGGCTAAAGGCAAAGTGTTCTCCATCGCGCCATTTTATGCAGAAATGTGTGATTTGTATAAAATCTACGGTTATCAGCAGTTCTCCGACTATAAATGGCTTGATGTGGGTAAACCCGAAACATTAGCCCAAGCAGAAGAAATGTTTAAGTAAACATTCGATACAAAATAGTTATCGCGGCTATGTGTTAAACATAGCCGCGATAATTTTATCTAAATGACTTTAATGAGATTTAATCTATCACTATGTCGTCACCGTAGTAATCAGGTTCGGGTTCAAAACTGTCAGATGCTGCAGGTTTTGGTTTCATATAAGAATCTAATGCCTTGAAGAAAAGAGGATAGTCGCCAAAAATCATTCTATTGCCATCTTTTCCGTTGATATAGAACTTGGCTGTGCCTTTATTGAGGTCTTTCACTTGAGTATCAACATACATTGTCATGCCGTCAACATTCAAGCCCACCCAGAAACCATAGAAACTGCCGTCGAACACTTTTTTAGCGTCTTCATTGCTGCTTGCGTCGAGTGCAAAACTATTGTTCATACCAAATTTCACGATTACGACATCAGACTTGGCCTCTACGGCAAATTGCATAGGCATACCGCCACTAATGCTCAACAATGTTTCAAACAATTTTTTCCATTCTTGTGCTTTAGAAGTGGTAATCACAAATGTGCCAGCCAAAGTGGTCATTGGCGATTTGAGGTCGGCATCAAGACCAAATGCGACTGGACCATTAATTGATTTCACCAGTTCCACACAGTTCACATTGCCAAATGATGGGTTAGAGGAAATCAATTGTAGCACATTCTTCACTTGCTCAAATTCTGCTAATTTCTCACCTTTAATTCCTGTAGCAAAAATCAACTTAGCCTTTGCTGGCATATATTTCAAGAAGTCGGTTGAAGTCTCGCCCTGAATGTCTTTGATGAGTTTCATAATGTCTGAGTTCTCATCGGCGAAGAGTTCAGAATTGATTTTGATTTCGTTGTCGGAAAGGTCAATGCTAATGCCTGATCCATCCATGCCAGCCACAAATCCAGAAAGCAACGAAACTTGAGGGCTAATGCCTGCCATCAGTTTCATGTATGATTGAAGATTGATATAGTAGTTGACGTCGGCATCGGCATTGAGTGTTTTCTTGATATTGTCGTTGTCAAGCACACTTTTTTCTTTCTTGGTGAACACCTCTTTGGCAAATTCTTCGGCATTTTCTATTTTGTTGCCGCCAAATATTGCAATGATATCGTCTTTGATAGCGATGCACATATCGCTTTTTGCAATTATAGCAAAATCACCAACTGTCTTGAAACTTTCCTTAATTTCCTTTTCAATCGCAGCCTTTGTTTTTTCAGGGTCTTTGCTTATGGCAAGCATAACGGCAGACGCATCATTCACATCAGTGATGCTGCTGTAAACATACACATTGGCAGAAGGGTCGATTTCTGCACTCTTTAATGTGGCAATACCTTCGTCCAAATCTTTTTGGTTGAACTCCATCAGTTCCTTTAATGCGCCGGGCAGTTGGAGTTTGCCGTTGTCATCTACGGTGATGCCTGTGTGATCAAGGATTTTAGATGGACTAAATGATGCAATGAATGTGGAATTTTCAGGAATTAATTCCATCATTTTCTCATTCGTTTTATTACACGAAGTAATCGCAATAAGCAAAATTGCTAAACATGATAGTTTTAATAATCTCATAACTTTTAGTTTTTAGAGTTAATAATATTGTTGTTGGGTTGTCTGTTCGGTTTTGTTGAGTTGACAAAGAATCTCAAGGAAAGTGATTACTGGATTACCTTCGTGCATGGAGTAGAACACACCATCGCCGTCGGTTTTGTTTTTAAAACCAAAGTTGAAGTATGATTCACCTTGCGGTTCTGAAATTTTAGCATACACGCCCAATGGACAAGAGGCGAAACGCTCTCTCACGTCGGGCATGTCGTAATAAAAGTCTTCCTCCAATTCGTGGTCAAGCCTAATGGCATACACAATGCTGTCTTGGTTGCCCATATACACAGGCATTCCCTGGTAAGTGAACAAGTGTCGGCCATCTTTAATATAGTCGGGTTGCCCCATTTTAGCGGCAAATGCTACTATTCTTTCCACAATAGCAGCAGCGTCTTTCGACTTTGCTGCAATAGCGATATTCCAGTTGTCGTTGGCAACAGATGAGATGTTTACGCCATTTCCTACGCTCAAACCTATGGCAATCGGGCCTTCAATGGAATTTACCATACTTCTGAAATCCAGCATGTCGGTAGATGGCAGATTGCTGATTAAATTCACACTTTTTCTGATTTGGTCGAGTTTCATCAAGTTTTCACCGTTCACACTCATCGAGAAAATGTAATTCATGCTTACAGGAATCACCTTCAAGAACGACGCATCGGCTTTAGCCATGGTGGCGTCTAACAGTTTAAAGTAGTCGCAATTATCATCGGCTTTTACATAAGCCTCAAATTTTGCACCCTCTTTCTCGAAATTCATGTGCAGAGTGAATGCCTTGATGTCGGAGTCGGTAAATAGCGTGAGAATTGGGAATTTCTTCAGGCTTTCAGTAAGCGATTCCGAATTAGCAATCATATTGTGAAATCCACTCACGTTGATGTAGGCGTTTATATCATTTTCCTTGTGCAGGCATTCTGTGATGCTCGCATCTTCAGCAATGCTTGCGTTAGATTTGTGGAGGTAGCCTTTGGCTGTCAGTGCCAGTTTTGAGTCGGCATCTTCCTTTGCCTCTTTGCCGATAAAGAGAATATCGTCGTCAATCACGTAACTTATTGCTCCATTTCTGAGGAAATCAACTTTCTCGATAGTTTGGAATTTTTGACCGGATTGCTTTTCAATCGCCTTTTTAGCCTCATCGGCATCATTAACGGCGATAAGTGTAGCGTAACTGAAAGTGTTTTTTGGCAGAAAACAATAGATATTGGCATCGGTGTCGATACCAATTTTTCTTAATAGTGTCATGGCTTCTGATACGGGAGCAGATTCATTTTTGCTCATCACGTCTTTTAACGACTGTGGGAAAACGACATTTTCATCTTCGTCAGCTAATTGTCCTTTTTCTATAACACTTTTCACATCAATGCGAACGACTCCCCTACTGTCAGCAGGAATCATTTCTTCAAGTTGTTTGTTGATGTCGGTGCAAGAAAACATGCTCAACATCAGCATAAACATTACAAAAGTTTTAATTCGTCTCATTTTTGTATTTTTCAAACAAGCTTTGAATAATCACACAAATTTAATATATTTTCTTTAAATTTAGTACTATATTATTTGTCTTTTTTATCGTGAAATGTTAAAGTCCTATGGTAGAAATGTGGTAATTAATTAGTAATTTTGAAAAATAAAACTTTTGAGATGAATTTGAATACTTTTCTTCCGGCAGAATGGGCGGAGCAAGACGCTGTGCTTTTGGCGTGGCCACATGCCGACACGGATTGGCGCGACATGCTTGATGAGGTTGTGGAATGCTATAAACACATAGCAGAAGCCATCTTGGCAACAGAGCCATTAATCGTGGTCACACCTGAAGTGGAACGTGCCAAAGCCGATTTGCGCAATATCGAATCTGCGTCGCCAAATCCTGTGTATTATTATAGAGTGCCAACCAACGACACTTGGGCTCGCGACTTCGGTGCTATTACAGTGGTTAAAGATGGCGAATGTGTGCCTTTGGACTTCAAGTTCGACGCTTGGGGCATGAAGTTTGCCGCAGATAAAGACAATTTGATAACCTCGCGTCTTGATTTATATGAACTGTTCAAGCACACGCCGATTAATCATCGTGGTTTTGTGCTTGAAGGTGGTTCGATTGAAAGCGATGGAAATGGAACCTTGATGACCACATCGAGTTGTTTGTTGTCGCCAAACCGCAATGCGGAGATGTCGAAAGACGAAATCACTGCATATCTGAAGCAGGTGTTTGGCGTTTCGAATGTGCTGTGGATTCACAATGGCGAAATGGCAGGTGACGATACTGACGGTCATATCGATACGTTGGCACGCTTTGCTCCAAATGATGTGATTCTTTACAATGGAGCAGTTTGCCCTGATGGCGAAATTCCACCAGCATTTGCCGAGCAATTAAATGCCATGGAGGCTGAAATCAAGGAGTTTGTGAATGCCAGTGGGCGCAAATATCACTTGATACAGCTGCCTGTCCCTGCCCCGATTTACGATGAAGACGGCTATCAGTTGCCAGCCACTTACGCAAATTTCCTGATTACAAACAAGCGTGTGCTTGTGCCCATCTATAATCAGCCTTTGGCAGATGATTTGGCTTTGAGAATTATTGAGGTTGCTTTCCCCGAACACGAGGTGGTGGGAATTGATTGCAATGCTTTGATTAAACAACATGGGTCGCTGCACTGTGTGACGATGCAGTTCCCCAAAAATACTTTGAATTTATGAAAGTAGGAATTATACAACAACACAATAACGCCAATATTGATGACAACCGTAATCGTTTGGCATCGAAAGTAACTGCTTTAGCAGCACAGGGCTCAGAACTGGTGGTGCTTCAAGAACTTCACGACTCACTTTATTTCTGTCAAACCGAAGATGTGTCGCTCTTTGATTTAGCAGTGAAGATTCCTGGTGAAATCACGGAGTTTTATTCGGAGTTGGCAAAAAAGTGCAATGTGGTGCTTGTCACTTCCCTTTTTGAAAAGCGAGCAACTGGACTTTATCATAACACCGCTGTGGTGTTTGATAAAGATGGCTCAATGGCTGGGAAATATCGCAAAATGCACATTCCCGACGATCCCGCATACTACGAGAAATTCTACTTTTGCCCCGGTGATATTGGTTTTGAACCCATTCAAACCTCGGTTGGCAAATTGGGTGTGTTGGTTTGTTGGGACCAGTGGTACCCCGAAGCAGCTCGCTTGATGGCTTTGAAGGGCGCAGATATGCTCATTTATCCTACTGCCATCGGTTACGAGAGCACCGATGCCCCAGCCGAGCAGGAACGCCAAAGAGAGGCTTGGACCACCGTGCAGCGTGGTCATGCCGTGGCAAACGGATTGCCTGTGGTGGCTGTGAACCGTGTGGGTTTTGAACCCGATCCATCTGGTCAGACCAATGGCATCATGTTCTGGGGCAGCAGTTTCGTGGCAGGTCCACAAGGCGAATTCCTGTACCGTGCTTCTAATAATGAGGAAGTGGAAACCATTGTGGAAGTTGATATGAAGCGAAGCGAGAATGTACGCCGCTGGTGGCCATTTCTTCGCGACCGCCGAATAGATTACTACGATGGCATTACAAAGCGATTTTTAGATTAATAGAATGAGATACAGAAATGGGCGGTGTCGTGTTTGCGACATCGCCCATTGTTATAAGTGCATCTGTGATGATTCGTTAGAATGTGAAGTGGAGTTGGATTCTTACGCCACTCTTGTTAGCTCCGGGAGTGTCGCGGTAAGTCAATCTCCACACATAGTCCACACGGAGGAATGTGAAGATGTTGTCAAGACCTGCGCCAATTTCCATATAAGGCTTTTTACCAAGTCCTCTACAATTCGTGCCAAGTGGGAATTGGTATAAATCCTCGTTTTTAGTTGGGTCGTTTTTCTTGCTCAATGAGCCGTAAAGACCTCTAAAAGACACCACCTCGCGGAGTTTGAGTTTTTTTAGTACAGGTATATAATTGAGCAATGCGCCATTGAGCCAGTAGGTCACGTCCCATGAAATGTTTTGGTCGTTGGCAAATTCCATTGCGTTCATCAGTGTGTAACTTTCAGGCTGGATAGTGTATGAGAGGTTGGCGTTTGGAATGAGCAAATCAGGGTATGCCACTTTGCTCCAAATCTTTGCCGCTTTCACAATCACATCGGTATAGCCCCATGCCGAGAACCAAAAACGCTTCTGCACGCCAATTTCAGTCTTATTCACCTCGAATTGGCTACCAAGGAATCCTTTTGGGAGATAGGTGTGGCTCAATGTGATAATTGGATTATCGATATTGATTGGGAAGCGATACGACCTGGTTTGCACAAACTTTTCACCTGGTGCATATCGTAGTGTGATATTGAAACCTGCTTCTTTGTAGTTTGCGCGTCGATTGCCCAAAGCGTCAACGAATGGGAGGAAATCGGTGGCTTCGTGTATGTTGTGCTCAAATCCTGCGCCCACGCTAAACCCATTCTCCAACTCAAGTTTGTAGTCGAATTTTGACTGGCGCAGATATTGAATCTTGTCATCTTTCTTGCGTTTTAGCATCAAGAAAATGTTATCCTTGCTGGTGTAGAGATAATGCTGACCTAATTGGTCCACATCATAGCTGTGGTAGAGTTTTACTGAATGGATTGGGAACTCGTAGCTATGATATTTCTTGTTGCGGAACGAGTATTCAAGTTCGCCTTGATATTTGAGTTTTTTGTCCTTAGTGCCGTATGCTAAGAAAAAACGGCTGAACAGTCGTGGGTGAAGGTTTGCAGTGGTCATACCACCAATTCTGAATCGAGCACCCTCCAGTTCATCGGAACTGATGAGTGTGTTGAGAGGGCCAATATCGAATTTGCTTGGATTGCCAGTTGCCACATAGCCCTTTGCCATTGTGGAAACAAATTTTTCAGTCCAATAAAAAAGTTTTGAACTTCTCAACTTCTTTAAAAGCGCACGCATCATATTGCCATCTTGCGCCAATGCCACAGGGCGATTTGCTTTGAAATATTCATCGGCATATTTATTGGCTCCTGGCGCAATGATTTGTTCGGCATCGTGATTGAAAATGGTCAAATCTTTTGGCTCTGTGAAATTGTGACCGCTGTAGTAAGTGCTGCGGCGGGCATACAGTTCTGGACCAATCACCTGAAATTCCATCACAAGGTCGTCGATCACCTTCAAGCGTGATCCGTCTTCCGCCTTTTTAAACTCTTGGTTGATGAAAAGGCGTTTCAGATAGTTCACATTGATGGAACGAGGAATGTTCATTGTCAATTTTTTCAAGAACAATGTGCTGTCGTTGACAGGGAAATACATTCGACCAATGAAACCGAACGATGCACTGTTATGTGGCACAAAGTCGATTTCCACGCACTTTTCTCCGTCAACCATGGTGGTGTCGTTGAGATAGAATTTATAGAAAGTGGTGCCGATGTTCGACAGTGGGCTTACGAAGCGGTTTTGCATGAATTTGATGTCGTTTTGGAAAACATCAATTTCACGGAAAGCGTCGTCCATAAACTTTTTGATATTCTCTGGGTCGAACGATTCGTCAAGTCCCACATGTTGCTGTGCCTCAACGTATTCTTTGTGTGTACTTGGACTTTTTCTGTAATATTCGGTACTGAACTTTTCATTCAAGGAAATGGTGAGAATCTTCTTGTTGGTCACATCTGAAGAATCAATAAATTCCTTAATCTTGTTGTATTTCTTCGACAGTTCTTTTGTGTCGGAAGCAGTAAGGTCGTTCAAACCGTAGGTGAATCTTTCGTATTTGTCATACACGAAATACTGGTGATTGCGTGGATCGGTTTCGTGCATTCTTTCCCTCACCTTGTTGATGAACTCAACGGCGGGATTGCCTTTCTTGGTGTATTTTTCGCGGTGCTTTTTAATAATCACCTCGTCAAGAGTCTTTGTCGATGACGACATGTAAATCACGTTTTCCGCATTGTTCCCACCTTTCAGTTTCACCACTTTGTTGGCGTAGCCCACTGCTTGGAGTCGGATTTCTGGATGCTTTGATTTTGAATGGAATGAGAATTGACCATTCACGCTTGCCACTACGCCGGTCTTAGTACCCACCACATAGATAGAGGCATAAGGAATTGGCTCATCGGCAATAGAATCCTTCACCACACCTTTAAATAGGTAGGTAGTTTGGGCAGATGCAACAATGGAAAAAACACTGAAAATTAAAATGGAGATATAGCGTAATGTATTCACTTTTCGGAAGTCTGATAATAAATTATGTGTACAAATCATTTCAGTTTGCAAAATTAGACAATTTCATCATTTCACAGATGGCTAAAAATACTGATTTTTTGGTCCAATGTGCTAAATTTGAAGAAAATGGATAAATATAGCACAACAACAGCAATGTTTTATCACAAATTGAGGTGCAGCCATGTGGCCACACCTCTAATTGTATAGTTTTCTATGGAAGAAGTTGCACTTCCAATCGAGTTCTCTTAAAATCTGCGCTCTAAACCTACCACGTTTTCCACATGCTGCGTGTGTGGGAACATGTCAACTGGCTGCACTTCCACCACCTTATATTTAGCGTCGAGCATTGCCAAATCTCGTGCCTGGGTGGCTGGATTGCAACTTACATACACGATTCGCTTGGGCTCTGCATTCATAATCACGCCCACTACATCTTCGTGCATACCAGCGCGCGGTGGGTCGATAATTATCACGTCGGGCGTGCCATGCTTGCTCACAAAGTCATCGGTGAGGATATCTTTCATGTCGCCAGCATAAAACAGTGTGTTTTCAATGCCGTTCACTTTTGAGTTGAGTTTAGCATCTTCAATCGCCTCTGGCACATATTCTATGCCAATCACTTTCTTTGCTTGGCGTGCCACAAAGTTGGCAATGGTGCCGGTGCCTGTGTAAAGGTCGTAAACGAGTTCCTCGCCAGTGAGTTTTGCCATGCCTCTTGTCACTTTGTAGAGTTCGTAGGCTTGGCGAGAGTTGGTTTGGTAGAATGATTTAGGGCCGATGCGGAATTTGAGTCCTTCCATTTCTTCCTCAATGTATTCCTTGCCTTTATCGAGTACGAAAACTTGGTCGCCAAGTGAGTCGTTCAGCTTGGTGTTCACCACATGCATCAGGCTGGTGATTTGTGGAAACTTTTCTGCCACAGCGTTCATCACATCTTTTACAGCAGCTTCGTCGTTTTCGCCAAACACCACCACGAGCATGATTTCGCCACCGCTTGTGATTCTCACCATCATCATTCGCATCAAGCCCACATTGTTGCGTATATCATAGAATGTGTAGCCATTGCTCTTTGCGTAGTCGCGAATGAAGTTGCGCATTTCGTTTGAAATGTCGTCTTGGAGCCAACATTTATTGATGTTGAGCACCTTGTCGAATGCCCCAGGAATGTGGAAACCCACGGCATCACGGTCGGAGAACTCTTCCCCGCTGTTCAGTTGCTCAAAGGTGAGCCAACTTTTATTAGAGAAGGTGAATTCCAATTTATTACGATAGTGTGTGGTCTCTGCTGAACCAAGAATGTCGTTGATTTTGGGCAATTCAATTTTGCCGATACGCTTCAGCGCATCAGTCACTTGCTGTTGCTTGAATTGCAACTGGTAGCTGTAAGGTATGTGCTGGAATTTGCAACCGCCACACACACCGAAATGCTCACACATTGGCTCTGTGCGAATTTCGCTTGGCTTTACCAAATTCACAATGTGACCCTCGCAAAAACTGTGTTTCTTGCGGTCGATTTTCACATCGGCAACATCGCCAGGAGCACCAAATGGTATAAACACCACCAAGTCGTTCCAGCGCGCGATGCTTTTGCCCTCTGCTGCCACTTTAGTTATCTCAAGCCCTTCTACTACGGGCAGATTTTTTCTTTTTCTACTCAAAACAGTCTGTTTACTTTGTTAAATTTTCTGCAAAGTTACGAATAACATTTATTTGTGAAAACTGAATAGTGCTAAAAATATCCATTTAATGTGCAAAGTGATATGATTTTTTGCGCACAATGCAATTATGTGTGCAACTTTTATGGATATGTCGTAAAATTTAAGTATATTTGCATCTCTAAAAGTAAAAGATAATTAGATAGCAATACTGTGAATGATTTATTAGTAGCGGTATTTGATTATATTTGATTGTATTATAAGTAGTTAATTAATAATCCACAAGGTTAATGAAGACAATTTACACATTCGGCAACGGTAATGCCGAAGGACGCGCCGACATGAAGGAACTTCTTGGCGGCAAAGGTGCCAATTTGGCTGAAATGAACCTTATCGGTGTTCCTGTTCCTCCAGGTTTTACAATCACTTGTGATGTTTGTAAAATCTATAACGAACAAGGCCGTGAGGCAGTTGTGAATCTGATTAAAGAAGATGTAATCAAATCTGTGCATCATATCGAGAGCCTTACAGGTTACAAATTCAACGACCCACAAAATCCACAACTCGTGTCAGTTCGCTCAGGTGCTCCAGTTTCAATGCCAGGTATGATGGATACCGTGTTGAATTTGGGTATCAACGACGAAGTGGCTGAAACTCTTGCTAAGAAATCGGGTAACGATCGTTTTGCTTGGGATAGCTACCGCCGTTTCGTGCAGATGTACGGCGACGTGGTGCTCGGCATGAAGCCACAAAACAAGAATGATATCGACCCATTCGAAGAAATCATCGAAGCAGTGAAGACTGCTAAGGGTGTGAAGTTTGATACCGAACTCGATGTTGACGACTTGAAGCAACTTGTTAAACTCTTCAAGAAGGCTGTTAAGGAAAATACTGGCAAGGATTTCCCTACCGACGCTTGGGATCAACTTTGGGGCGCAATCTACGCTGTGTTCGACAGCTGGAACAATGAACGCGCTATCCTCTACCGTCAGATGAACCAAATTCCAGAAAGCTATGGCACCGCAGTGAACGTGCAAGCTATGGTATATGGTAACATGGGCGATTCTTCAGCAACTGGTGTTTGCTTCTCTCGCGACGCTGGTACAGGTGAAAACCTCTTCAACGGTGAATACCTCATCAACGCTCAAGGTGAAGACGTGGTGGCTGGTGTGCGTACCCCACAACAAATCATGACCGAAGGCAGCCGTCGTTGGGCTAAGCTCCAAGGCATTAGCGAAGAAGAACGTAAGGAAAAATATCCTTCACTCGAAGAAACTATGCCTGAGTGTGCTGCTCAGCTCGTTGAAATTCAGGCTCGTCTTGAAGACCACTACAAGGATATGCAAGATATGGAGTTCACCATTCAAGATGGCAAGCTTTGGCTTCTCCAAACCCGTAACGGTAAGCGCACCGGTGCAGCTATGGTGAAGATTGCAATGGATCTTCTTCGTGAAGGCGAAATCGACGAAAAGACTGTGCTCAAGCGTATGGAGCCAGGTAAACTCGACGAACTTCTCCACCCAGTGTTCGACAAGAGCGCTATGGCAAATGCACAGGTGATGGCTAAGGGTCTGCCTGCATCTCCAGGTGCTGCCACTGGTAAGATTGTGTTCTTCGCTGATGATGCAGAAGAATGGGCACAACGTAACGAAAAGGTGATTATGGTTCGTATCGAAACCTCACCTGAAGACCTTCGTGGTATGACTGTGGCTCAAGGTATTCTCACCGCTCGTGGAGGTATGACCTCTCACGCTGCCGTTGTGGCTCGTGGTATGGGTAAGTGCTGCGTTTCAGGTGCTGGCGAAATCAAGGTTGACTACAAGGCTAAAACCGTGGTAATGGGTGGCAAGACCTATCAAGAAGGTGATTGGATTTCAATCAACGGTTCTACCGGTGAAGTTTATGATGGCCTCGTATCAACTGTAGATGCCGACATCAGTGGCGACTTCTCTGCAATCATGAACCTCGCAGAAAAGTACACCAAGATGAAGGTTTACACCAACGCTGATAGCCCTCGTGATGCTAAGGTGGCTCGCAAGTTTGGTGCAGTGGGTATTGGCCTTTGCCGTACCGAACACATGTTCTTTGAAGGCGAACGCATCAAGGCTATGCGCGAAATGATTATCGCTGATACTGTGGAACGCCGCAGAATGGCTCTTGCTAAGCTCCTCCCACTCCAACGTGGCGACTTCGAGGGTATGTTTGAGGCTATGGACGGCTACGATGTGACTATCCGTCTGCTTGATCCGCCATTGCACGAATTCGTTCCTCATCAGCTCGAAACTATGCGTGAACTCGCTAACGAAACTGGCATGGCTCTCGACCAGATTAAGCAAATCTGCTCTTCTCTCGAAGAATTCAACCCAATGCTCGGTCACCGTGGCTGCCGCTTGGGCAACACATATCCAGAAATCACCGAAATGCAAGCTCGCGCTATCATTGAGGCTGCTCTCAACGTGAAGGCTCGCGGCATCGACGTGCATCCAAAGATTATGGTGCCACTGGTGGGCGTTAAGGAAGAAATCAAGCGTCAAGCCGACATCATCAACAACACTGCTAAGCAAGTGTTTGAAGAACGTGGCGCGACTGTTGCCTATAAGGTAGGTACAATGATTGAAGTGCCTCGTGCAGCTCTCGTGGCTAACGAAATCGCTGAAATCGCCGACTTCTTCTCATTTGGTACCAACGACCTTACCCAGATGACATTCGGTTACTCTCGCGACGATGCTCCTAAGTTCCTCGGTCAATACAAGCAACTTGGCATCCTCAAGAACGACCCATTCGAAATCCTTGACCAATCAGGTGTTGGCCAACTCGTGAAGATGGGTACCGAACGTGGTCGCGCAACCAAGGCCGACTTGAACGTAGGTATTTGCGGTGAGCACGGTGGCGAACCTTCATCAGTGAAGTTCTGCGCAAAACTCAACCTCGACTACGTATCATGCTCTCCATACCGCGTCCCCATCGCCCGCGTAGCAGCGGCGCAGGCAGCCGTGGAGGAATAAGCGATAGTCCATAAAGATAATTGATTTAGGCTGTAATCCTCTAAACTTCAGAGGTTACAGCCTAAACTGTTCTTATACGGTTCGTTCATTTTGATACACTTTCTGCGCCAAATGAACGGACGTGTTTAGAAATTGTTGAGAGTGTTTTGTTTAGAGCGTTTAGAATTGTTTCTAACTAACTGTTATTTAATTAATATGGCTACTTTTAAGACTGTTGTTCAAAAGATGCGCGCAGATAGTTTTTACCCAGTTTACATACGCGTAACTCATTGTAGAAAAGCGGGTTATATAAAAACCGATAAGTGACAAGTGAATTTTCAATTATTAGGCGCACTGAATAGTTTTCCAACTCTGATTACATAAATTCTGACAGGTATTTCAAACAGACTAAATAGAATAAGATAAGAGTCTCAGGTATACTTTATTAGTTTTGAAATAAAGTGGACTAATCTGGAAATAAAGACAAAAATCATCTTTTATAAATGAAATTTAAAAATATTGAGTTATCTTTGTGTTTGGGATATGAAACTTCTATACATAAATATACGATGAAAAAATTTGACTATACAAATGTAAAAACTGAGTTGGTTGTTCCTTATGCTTCTGCAATGATTGAATCCTTCAGGTCTGTCGGATATACCTTGGGAACCTCTATAGCAGATATAATTGACAATTCAATTTCTGCAGGCGCAAAAAACATCTATTTAGATGCTAAATGGATGGGCGATGATTCCTATCTGTATATAAAGGATGATGGGAAAGGCATGAATGGCTTTGAGCTTATTGAGGCTATGCGTGCTGGTTCTAAGAACCCTTTAGCAGAACGCTCTGCAGAAGATTTGGGGCGTTTTGGATTAGGATTAAAGACTGCCACATTTTCTCAATGTCGTCAATTAACTGTTCTTAGCAAATCAAAGGATTACAGTTTGGTATATCAAAAATGGGATTTAGACCATGTGAAAAGAACTGGAAATTGGGAGTTACTCAATTTTTGCCCTGAAGAATTTAAGGATAAATTGGACGACCTTGAATCGGGCACTTTTGTTTTATGGCAGAATATGGATAGAATTATTCCTATTGGGACAGAAGAAAGTGACCAAAAATTAAAAGACAAGTTTTATGAACGTTTAAATCTTGTCGAAAAGCATATTGCTTTAATTTTTCATCAGTTTATAGAAGATGATGATATTAATATTTATTTTTTTGGTGAAAAAGTTGAACCACTTAACCCTTTCTTTTTGGGAGAAAACGCTACTCAATGCTTCCCTGAGCAAACGATAAGCAACCATGCTAAAATAAAAGGATATGTTTCACCTCACAAGGATAAACTATCAAACACAGTCCTTCAAAATAAGAGTTTGATGGAACTTTGGAATGGTATGCAAGGCTTTTTTATCTATCGTAACAAAAGATTATTGGTTGCTGGTGATTGGTTAGGGTTAGGGCGCTATCCAAGAAGGTATAAAAAAGAAGAGCATGTCAAACTTGCTAGGATTCGTATTGACATTTGTAACTCAGTTGATGAAGAATGGAAAATTGATATTAAAAAATCAACTGCCACACCCCCTATTGCATATTGTGAAACTATAGAGGCTTATGCAAATGAAGTAAGAAAACATGCAATAGAAGTTTTTCGACATAGAGGAAAAATCCTAACAAAACATAAAGGTACAGATTACCAGCCTTTATGGCTAGACAAAAAAAGGGGCAATAAAATTGTTTGGCAGATAAATAGAGATCATTCTTTAATTACTCAATATAAAATTGAAGCAAAAGAGAATCCAGAAAAAGCGATTGATGAGTTGTTGAGATTCATTGAGGAAACAATTCCTGTACGAGGAGTTTATGTTAAACAAACTGAGCTTGAAGAAGAACCTGTAAGACCTTTTGAAGGAGTGTCTAGTGATTTGTTAATAGAACAAATTCAAAATATCACAAAAGTGCAAAAAGGTTTTGGACGTTCAATACCGGCAATTAAATCATTGCTTTCAATGATGACCCCATTTGATTCCTATCCTGAATTAATAGAAACCTACGTAAAATAAGATAAATATGAATATTATAGATTATTGCATATCTACATGTAGAGCGCAGCTCCCAGGAGAAACTGCAACTGATGAAGCTATTGATTTTGTAGTGAATAGCGTTATTCAAATCTCTCAAAATAATCCATTGTTTGATGAAAAAGAAAGACAACATTTAAGTGCTGCAATCTTAAAAAAGCGTTTATTATAGATTTATAATGTTTCAACGGAAGAATATAAAACGTTGACAAAAAAAGATAGTAGAAAACCATGGTTAATTAATTATAGAGCAGAAAATCCGCAACGATTTGAAGGAGGATTCTGGGATCGTTATAAAATTTATTTGGAAACAGAAAAAGAGTTTGCTCCAAAAGTAGTTAATAGTATAGATCGATTAACAGATGATATTTTAGATCACCTATTTAACCCCTTATCAAGGAATGTTTCCATAGGAAAAAAGGGACTCGTTGTTGGTCAAGTACAGTCTGGTAAAACGGCAAATTATACAGGATTAATTTGTAAGGCTGCTGATGCGGGATTCAATTTAATTATTGTTTTAGCTGGCAGCACAAATGATTTGAGAAGTCAGACACAGACTCGTCTTGATGAGGATTTTCTTGGATTTGACACACAATTTGAAAGAGCAGAAAAAGATAAAGGGAAAATTGGGGTTGGAATGATTCCAAGAATGCGAAAAGTTGATGTTGTCGCATCCTCTCTCACTACTAGTGCACAGAATGGTGATTTCAGAAAAAATAGTGCTTCAGGAATTGCATTTAACACCAATGACACATTGTTATTGGTTGTGAAGAAAAACTCATCTGTTCTCAGAAGAATCAATGAGTGGCTTGATGCCCAAGGAAAAATTAGCGACAAAATAGAGATTAAGTCCCTGCTAGTTATAGATGATGAGGCTGATCAAGCATCCGTAAATACAAAAAAGGATGAACTATCTGCGATTAATAAGGGTATTCGTTCTATATTGAAAAAGTTTCACCGAACAGCATATGTTGGCTACACAGCAACTCCTTTTGCGAATATTTTTATAAACATTGATGATGAGGAGGATTTATTCCCCAAAGATTTTATTATTAATCTGCCATCTCCAAGTAATTATATTGGACCAAAATTGATTTTTGGAATTGGTAGTGATGATGAAAGGGTTCTTCCCATTGTTCGCCAAATTAATGACTATTCTGTTTTCTTCCCAGATTCTCATAAAAAAGACGACCCATTGCCAGAAGATATCCCTGAGTCCCCTAAGAAGGCGATAAAGTCATTTATTATCGCTTGTGCTATTCGTTGTACTAGAGGGCAAAAAAACAAACATAATTCCATGCTTGTTCATGTAGCTCGTTTTGTTTGTTGGCAGCAAAGGATAACAGAATTAGTCTCATCGTATTTTAACTCTTTGAAGAATTCTATTAAGTGTAATGATGAAATTGCGATTGACGATATGAAAGCAATTTTTGAAACTGATTTCACAATTACAACGAATAAGATATTAAAAGAGTTCCCAGGTTTGGATACACGCATACAAGAATCGACGTGGAACATTGTAAAAGGACATTTGAAATATGTTGTAAATAAGATTCAAGTTAAAGAACTTAATGAATCTTCTAAAGATTCATTGCAATATTATGACAATCGTAAAGAAGGGCTTTATGTGATTGCTGTTGGGGGCGATAAGTTGTCACGAGGTTTGACATTAGAAGGACTAACAACAAGCTACTATCTAAGAGCTTCAAAATTGTATGATACGCTTATGCAAATGGGACGTTGGTTTGGATATCGTCCTGGGTATGTTGATGTATGTCGATTATATACAAGCGAGGAGCTTTGCTCCTGGTTTAAACATATAACTTTAGCAAGTGAGGAGCTGAGGGAGGAATTTGATGCATTGTGTGCAAGTGGAGGAACACCTGATGACTATGGTCTAAAGGTTAGAACTGACCCGGGACGTCTTCAAATTACCGCTGTTTCAAAAATGAGAAGTGTTGAGAAAGTGAAAATTTCTTGGTCAGGAAGAATTGCTCAAACATATCTGCTCTCAATTAATGATGAAGCAATAAAAAATAACATAATAATCACAAAGAAATTATTATCTGTACTGAATCAATATTCTATGTGTGGAAATGATTATTGTTGGAGAAATATCGGTGCTGATAAAGTAATTGACTTTATCCGAAAATTCATAGTTGCTCCAAGCCTGAAATCGGTTAACATGCAGTTGATTGCAAAATATATTCAAAATTTGAATGATAATTATTCAGAATTGTCAAGCTGGAGTATTGTTGTTAAGAATGTAGAGAGAGCGGATTCTAAATATCCTGCAAAAAGGTATTCGTTAAGAGATGATGTAGTCGTCACTTGTGGACTTCGCACAGCTAATGAGGATAACAAAGTTGACTACTTTATTAAAAACTATAATATCACTTCGGGGCCTTTAGATGAATTTATCGATCTGAGTGAAAATGATATTACGAAAGGTCTGGGTTTGACTAAAAACATTTTTCAAGAGAAATTCAACAAAGAATGGAAAAACAATTATCCGAGTACAAAAGTAATACGTGATTATGTGAGAGACGCAAAGAACCCGTTATTATTGATTTATCCTTTGCATCCTCAAGGAGCAAACATACCTAATTGTCCTGAAAGACAATACACTTTAGATGATAATCCTTTTATAGGAATTGCTATTGTCTTTCCAAAATCAGGACATGAATTAGAATCCGGAGTTGAGTTTGCCGTTAATTCCGGACTCATAAAAGATTTTATTGATAACGAAAGTGATTTTGACAATACAAACGACAACGTATATGAAGACTAAATTAATAGAATATTGGGAGGGCTTTTCTAAAAATCCAAGCCAGAATTTAAAAAGGCTATTGCCTGTGGGAAATGATGAGCTATATGTTTATGCTGTATCCATGGGTATTAATGGTCAAAAGATTTATGGAGTGAGTATAGCTTATTCTAAAGACATACATATAGATATTTCAGATTTTGAAAAATTCAGTGAACTTGTTATTAAGGTAAAAAGCGACACAAGTTATCCAGATAAATCAAATTTAATAGTAGGCCTTAAAGATTATAGTAATATCGACACTTTTGCCATATTGTGTGGAGATATGGTTGAAACTATTTCTAAAATGAATAGTGAAAAAAAGGTGGTTTCCTTTGTCGTTAACCAAATATATCGTTGGCAAAAGTTGTTTGATTTAAAAAAGCAAGATGGACTATCTTCCGAAGAACAACAAGGTTTGTACGGTGAATTAGTTTTTTTAAGTCGGTCTATGTCTAACAACGAAGATTGGAACAAAGTAATTCATTCATGGGTAGGAATAAATAAAGAAGTAAGAGATTTCGCAGATGGTGATTGGGCGGTAGAAATTAAAACAACATCAACAAACAAACATCAAAAACTGAAGATAAATAGTGAACGCCAGCTTGATGAAACTTTGCTTGGTCATTTGTTTTTACATCACATTTCGGTCGAGGTATCCAAATCAAATGGAGAAACCCTTAATAACCGAATTGATTTAGTACGTCATCAATTATCGGCAAATTGTAGACTTCTAGACGTCTTTAACGCAAAATTAATTATCGCAGGTTATTTTGATGAGCAAAGAGACTGCTATGAATCAAGACATTACCTGATTCGAGACGAAAACACCTATGAAGTTAAAGATGATTTTCCCAGAATTAAAGAATCTGAGATTCGCGAAGGAGTTGGAGATGTTAAATATACGATTATCGCTTCTACCTTGTTTGAGTATAAAGTTGATAATAACAAACTCTATGAAATTATAATGTCATGACAGAAGTTGAAAAATTTTATTTAGAAGTTTTACAAGAAGTACAAACTGCTGCAATTTCATCGGAATACGAAATGGGTGGAATGCATGAGCAAATTTTTACACAATATGCTGTCGATATATTAGCAGAACTTGGAGAGACTGAAAATGTTCGTGTAGCGTATGATGAAAGATTTTTAGGAACGACTAGGCAACAGAAAATCAATGCATACGGTATTACTGAAAATAATGAGACTGTTGATCTTTTTATTACGATTTTTAAAGAAGAACAAAATATACCAACAATTTTAAAAAGAGAAATTGAGACTGCGGCTAAAAGAATAGCCAACTATTTTCGAATTGCGTATTATGGAGATTATGTAAATATAATTGATGAATCTTCAGACATATTTGACATAACATATACATTAGCACAAGATGATGAGTTGCGAGAAAATCTCGTTCGAGTTAATGTGTATATATTAACTAATGGAAAATACGAAGGTGTTGCACCAGAAAACATTGTGATATCTGGGAAACAGATATATTTTAATGTTAGAGATATAAATAAATTATATGATTTAAGTATTGGTAATTCTGCAATTCAACTTAATTTTGATGAATATGCAGTTAAAACTCAATGCTTAAAGGCTCCTATCCAAAATGATGATTATGAAGCATATGTCGCAGTTGTACCTGGCTCTATTTTAGCTAGTTTATATGAACGTTATGGTGATAGATTGCTCCAACAGAATGTGCGTGTATTTCTTCAATTCGCTGGAAATATTAATAAAGGAATACGTAAAACAATAAATGAGAAACCTCATATGTTTCTTGCTTATAATAATGGTATAGCAGCGACAGCCAATAAGATAACTTTAGATGAAAGTGGGAAGTATATCCAGAGCATTGACAATTTACAAATAGTTAATGGTGGACAAACAACTGCGTCAATATATCATACATGGAAGAAGGACAAGGCCGAAATTGAGAATATTTTTGTATTAATGAAATTGTCTGTTATAAAGAAGCAAGAAAATTTCAAGGATATAGTCTCAGATATCTCACATTTTACAAATACACAAAATAAAGTATCCAACGCAGACTTCTCTTCCAATAATGAAGCTTTACTAGAACTTGAGAAAAAATCAAGGTCTTGTTTTACGCCAGTAACAAAAAATCGCCCCTATACTTCTATTTGGTTCTTTGAAAGAACTAAGGGGCAATATAAAAGTTTGCGCGAAAAAGAAGGGTTCACAAGTGCCAGAAAGAAGAAGTTTGAGATGAAATATCCGAAAGATCATGTTATTACAAAGACCCAATTAGGCAAATATGCAAATTCCTATTGTGCTAATAAGGACATCGGCCCTAATCTTGTTGTTAGAGGTCCAGAGGTGAATTTCCCATATTTTGTAAACAGTGTATTGCCGAGTCCCAAAAAGATAACTCGTCATTATTTTGAAGATATTGTATCTAAAACTATTTTGTTTAAAACTGCAGAGGCGCGTTATGGACGTCCTAATCAATCTTTTTGTATTGGCAATATACGTAACAGCGTTGTTCCTTATACGCTTGCTGTTCTCGGCAAAGAAACAGATTATAGGATTAATTTGGAGAAAATTTGGAATGAGCAGGGAATAAACGAAACTTTTTCAGATTTTTTATATGATTTGATGAAAGAAGTTCATCAAGCAATGAAGGATTTGACTCCTCAAGATAATATTGAAACATGGGCGAAAAAGCCCTCTTGTTGGGAAACCATTAAAGCATGCAAATGGAATGCTGATTTTGAACGCATTGCTGATTATATTACAACAAAGGAAGCCATTGACAAAAGAGCAAATATTAAAGATTCTAGTGACCAAGAGGGTCAAATCGCTGATAAGCGTGAAATTGTTAATGCTATTCCTTGGCAATTGTGGAGGGATATTGATGGTTGGGGTCGCGATACAGATGAAATTTCATATGTATATCGAAATAAAGCAAACGAATTATCTCGTAGAAAACGTTTAGATTTAGAAATTTCTGATGCATTAGTACTTGATGGATATCAAATATATGAAATTCTTTGTAAAAAGAACATGGAATTATTATATAAAGCTGAGGAATACGACAATGCAATAAAAGAAAAAGGTGCTTTAGATGAAGGTATAACCCTTGGTGTTGTTGAAAAAATGTTGGATTGGAATAATACACAGTATTATCTTCAACCATCTCAATACCACGAACTTCGAAAAATAGGGCAAAAAAAAGTGCCTTTGGATGAATCAAGAAAAAAGTCTGTTAAGGTATGGCTTGATTTGCTAGAGTCCGCTGGATTTAGAATTGATGAAAATGCCGAAGATACGCAAAGCGAAAATACTATTTCAGAACAGAATGTAGAATATGGACAGAAAAATATTGATGAAATCTCTATTCGATTGATTCAGAAAATGGTATTGTGGGATAATGAACATCATATTCTGAACCTCGATCAATGGAGGATTATGAATGAAGTTGTTGAAGGCAAGCGTGAACTTACCAAAATATGGGTGATTCAGTTTAATCAAAATTTGTCAATCTTAAAAAAGGCAGGATTTAATCCAGAAGAATAATATGATACTAAACTTATCGTCATTATATTTTAATCTTGACATAGAATCACATGGAGGAACTCCTTCATGGGGTACGGAATTAGGACAAGGCAAAGATTACAAGTTTTCATTTGAAGACAAGGAAAGTTTTATGCTAGGCATGGTATATAACGCGATACCAGATACCGAAAATGTTTTTTGTCCTATTGGTAAAGGAGGAAATCAAGCGGATAATTATGATTTCGTAATCTCAAGTCTCTTCTCAAAAATCTATGTTAATGGTGAAATGGTCGTTGGTGCTCAATTTCTTCTTCTTATCATTAAGAAATTGATAGGTGAACACCATGTGGGCAGAAGAACGCTTAAATACAATCCTAAAATGACTTATCATGGAAGAAGAATAAATGAGGATTGTTTTAATCGAATGGCTGCCACACTGGGGGTCTCTCCAAATGGAGCGTGGTTTGTATCTGAAATTAATGTCGTAGATCAAGATGAATTACATTTCACCGTTTATGTTGTTGATAAGGAAGTTCCTCAAAAATATAAAAGTTTACAGGAAAGAAAAGAAATTCTTCTTGGATTAATGAAATAATATGAAAGATAAAAATATTATAAGAGTTTTTGAAGGATTTGCAGGATATGGAGGCGCGTCATTTGCATTGCGAAAATTAAAGGCTCTTCATCCCGAGTTTGAGTACGAAGTTATAGGATACTCTGAAATTGATAAATTTGCATCTGCTTTATTCGACGCAAATCATTTTGACAAATCGGGAAGTGTAATTAAGAATTGGGGAGATATTTCAAAGATTGACCCTTATGATTTGCCAGATTTTGATATGTTTACTGGAGGGTTTCCTTGTCAACCATTTTCGTCTGCAGGAATGATGAAAGGTGAAGATGATCCTTATGGTCGTGGAACGCTTTTTCAACATATCATGCGCATTTGTGAAGTTAAAAAGCCTAAATACATTTTGTTAGAAAATGTGAAAGGCTTAAAAGCAAAGCGTTTTGATGAGACAAGGAAACTAATGAAGAAGATGCTACGTGATATGGGTTATGTATCAAATGATACAGACTCTCCTATTGCATCGGCAATTTTGAATTCAAAAGATTATGGAATTGCACAAAACAGAGAAAGATTATGGATGTTTTCAATGCTTGGTGGTTTGCCCAGAGATTTTTCGATGGTTCCTCCAAAAGAAGATTGTGAATTACACATATCAGACTTTTTAGACCCTGAAGGTTGTGTTCCGAATAATATGTATTTATCAGAATTACAAATTGAGCATTTAAAAAAGAAGCATTCAATTAAATCTTTTAAAGTAGACAAACCTTTATGTTTTGATGTATATAACAAGAAAATAAAGGCAGATGGCATATGTATTACCATAACTCAACCAGAACATAATAGTCTCCGAATTATAGAACCCAATAAAGACAAAGAAGTTGTAAGAAAAATGTCTGTGACTGAACAATTTCGCTTAATGGGGTTAGAGGGGCTTCAAGGTGTCGGAAGAAATGTTGACATAGTTTTTGCAGGTCAATCCTACACCCAACTTTCTAAAAGAGCTGGAAATGGGTGGGATGTTAATCTAGTAACAAAACTAATGGAACACATCTTTAGCCAATTAGACATCATTTAGAGTCGCCCACAAAAAGGATGAATTACATGATTTTTCTCGGGAATTCTAAACGCATCTGCAATTTTTTAAATTGGCAAGCATGTGCTTCTTTCAAAAGTTTCATTAAATGTAAGTTGTAAATCTTCAAGTTTTTGGGAGAGATTTTAAAATACTATCCTCATTAACTTTGTTTACTAGGTCAATGGGGATGGTATTTTCCACATAATAGGTGTCTTGTTTTGACTAAAATCACAAAGTATAAGAAGACAACAAAATCAATTCACATCACGCCTGAAGTGCTGATGGATAAATTATTATATTGTGGGAATTTCTCGCAACCGATGTATGGCGTGTCGAAGGCATCGGTGCCGTCGGTTTATCAAGTAATAAAAAAAGGCAATGATATACATGTTGTCCCTGTAAATTATCGGGAGAAAGCGAGGTGAAACTTGCTTTTCCTCCTTTTTTGTAGGTGTTGTTAAGAAAAAAGGTGTATATTTGTGGAAAATGACTATTTATTGTATATGGAAAACGATAAGAAAATAATTATTACAGAGTCTGAACTCAAAAACATTATACGAGAGAGTGTAAAAAAAACCTTAGTAAAAGAAGGCATCGACGTTGATGGGGAAAATATGACAGTCGGGTTTAATCCGAATCATCAAAAATATGTTAACACAAACGACCCATGGGAACCATATCCAATTTACAACAACATAGATGGGTATAAAGTTATTTCTGTCTTTGAAAGAGAGATAACAGATGATAAACAGGATGGAAATCCGCTTATTTATGCATTAAAATCATTAGCAAATGGTGAGAGATGTCCAAAATGGAGTTTTAGAAATAAAAACTTTGATATAATGGCGTTACTAAGGCGTTTTGTTGCAGTAACAAAAGAATTAAAAGAAGAATTTGATGTGATTATTACAACGCCATCATCAAATCCTTTAAACACTGAAATCTTACATAGAATAATCCGTATAATTAATCACGAAAATTCATTTGAAGAGTTCTTTATCAAATTTACAGCGAATGAAGTTTATAGAGATTTCATTGATTCAGAATGGTTGACACGTACTTATCCAAACGAGGTGCAATGCAAGAAGATGCATTCAAATATTTATAAAGCAATCTGTAAAATGAATCTACCAAAAGAGCAAAAAGGAAATGATGGTATATTTTCATATAAATTTTTAAAACCATCAGAATTGAGAAACGCTATTGTCCAATCTATGTATATTAATGACGACTTTCGTGATGAATTAACGTATGGACCATTAATAAACGGTAAGAAAGTATTAATTATTGATGATACAGTCACATCAGGTAAAACTATTTCTGATTCCGCTGATGCAGTTAAAGAAATGTATGACCCTGTATCAATTACATTTTTGACACTATTTTCACCTTTAAAAAAATGATGTTCGCGGTGAGAATAAATGAAATCTATTGCATTAAGATAAAATTACATCTTACAAAAAGACCTTACTTCTGAATGGAGTGCAGTCTTTCTTCTTTGGTCTATTCGTATAAAATAGTTTACAGGGACAACATGTATATCATTGCTTAAAAAAAAGAGTGACTTTTAGGTAACTAAGGTTGAAAAATATCTGAATTTTTTCGTTGATGTCTAGTTGTTGCCCCTGAACTCTATATGCTGGGATATTTTGATGCGATAGCCTGACCATAGGCACCAGATGGCGAGCAAGCCCATCACGAAGATGAAAATATATGTGGCTATGGAGCCGATGAATATTCTTCCACTGTGCACTTCAAGTGCCACATTCCAAAGCGACATAGGGAGTTGGTTCATCTCTGTTGGTTGAGTGGCAAAAGATGAGCCTTCATCGTATTCCACTATCACGGGCGATGAGAAGTCTTGACTCATGCCAGCAATTGCTTTCTTGCCGAAGGGCGGTCCTTGGCGCTTTGGCGCTGGCTTTCCAGTGAAATAGTCGGCGGAAGTATGGTGCTGTCTATCCCACACAAACAATCCGCTGAAAGATCCACAAAGCCATTTGCCAGCATCATCTTTTTGCAATACATTCAACCCCATCACGCTTACAGGTGGGGCTGAGTCAATCTTCTTTGCTGTCCCTTGCTGCAAATTCATGGAATAGAAACCCTCTGAGGTCGATAGAAGCCAGTCGTGGCACGTGTCATCGTAGGCAACCATGCGCAGTTTGTCGTTCCATGGATTTGGGTTTTTGAGGGAAGTGCCTGGAATTGCAGGAATTTTGTTTAACGCTAATGGAATCATCACAGGCGGACGTAGGCACCAACCAGTAATGGCTACCAATAGTGTAAGGACTATGGTGTATCGCCCTATGCTGTTGTGTAGTCTGAGCGAATTTTTTAGCCAAAATTTATGTTTTGGTCTTATCCAAAAAACAATTCCTGTGATGCATAGCAATACAAGAACAACGGCTATGGCATCGACAACGAGTTTTCCAACCGTACCGAACAATTCGCCGCTATGCAGCAACCATACCGTGCGAAACGCCGACACCTTACCGTCGTAATCACTTGGCGCGTGAATTTCAATTCGTGAGAATGAATCGTATGGAGGAAGAGAAGTAAATATGAACGAACGACTCAGCACCACAAGCGTGTCGCCATGGCAAGCAATGTCGGTGAACTTATCGTTGTCGCCTAATGGCATCTTTATCTCTTTCCATGCACCATGATTGCCGTAGCGATAAAGGGCGAACGGAGATACGGCAAATAAGTTGCTACCATATCCGTCACTTTCAATATTCACTACATTCCTGATTTGGCGTAAGTCTGCACCTGTGGGCAGTCCTTTGTTGAAATCTTTGAAGAATGAGGCCTTGGAGTCTGTGAGCCAGATGCCGCCGTTGCCATATAGCAGAATGGTGTGACTCGAGTCAGTAATTTGGTGAGAAACAAATGTAGATGTTTTACCAATGTCGAGAGTGCCTCTCAGCAGTCCGCCATTCCAATTTTTGAACTCATAACGGCTGGGCAGATACTTCCTGCTCACATTCAACTCCTTGATGAGTTGACGGTGATTAAGCAGAATGCCCGACACGCAAAACATCAGCAAGAAAAACGTCATGCCGAGCCCCAGCCATTTATGGTGCTTTCTCCAAGTGCCTTTCTTCATCAATTATTCTTTTTTTGTTTTTTTCTTTCTTGCAGAAACTACAATATATCCCAGCAGCACAATGAATGATGCGAGAATGCAAATCATCTGAGTGGCATATTCTTGAGGCTCAACCCAAAATTCATGGAAGAAGTCAAGACGGCCGAGCACTTCTACCGGCACCCAGAAAACCACAACCGTAGCTATAGCCATGCGTATGTTGGCTCCCCATGCTGACAGTTTCAGTTGCTTCTTGAAAATGAAAATGCTACCGAGCAGACATGCCGCAGCCACGATACTTGTAACAGGATGGTGATCGCCGAGGAAGTTTTTGTCGTAGCAGAACATCAGGAGCAAGTAACTTGACCACAAAATCATGTTTATCTCCATGAATGTAACGATGCTTGTGTGGTGTGTCATAGGACGTGCCGCAATTTCGTTTTTGCGTGAGCGAAACAGTGTTCGTTGCCACCAGTTAATGAAGTTGCAACCGTTTTTAGTAGAGAAAATGTAAAGAGTCATCACCATCATCCACATGCCAAAGGTCGCAGGCAAGATGAGATATTCGGGTTTTGTCACAATCTCGCCATTCTCAATTTCGGGTTGTGTGCCCCATCGAGTAGCGTAGTATTGAAATAGAAACTCCACCCATCCAGTCCAGAACAGCAGACCTCCGATTAATCCGAATAGCGTCTGTTTAGTGTCACCTTTAACAAACACGCCAGCAATTACAATTAACAGACCAACCAACCCCATAAAGAATGCCGAGTAGTGCAGCGCCTCTGGAGTCATTGTCTTTTCCATTATCATCATCAATGCATGTCCCAAAGGCATTGTAAAGAGTACCAAAAGAAACGATGCTATTGCTTTCCACCAATTTGATTTCATAATCGTATATAACATTAAAGTGTTTAAAATAGTTTATCTATATCTATCGACATGCCAATTTGAAAATTGACACCGTCGGTTATTGGACTATTGAGATAATAATATTTGGGTTTATATCCGAATACATTATCGAGAGCCGCAGTTACCTTAACCGCATTACCCACACGCTGTACGACCGAGAGTTTCCAAATAGTGTAGGCTGGATATTCCACAGTGATAGTACCCTTGCTCACGTCGTAGTAGTCCTTGTATTCCACATTTTCCACTCCAGAAAGTACACGACCTTGTAGCGCAATGTTCAACCCATATTTTTTACTCAGCTGCTTGTCGAAATCTACGCGAGCGTTAAGTGCATGTTCACGTGCTGGTATATACTGGTTGTTGATGGTGTGCCCATTCTTATCCTTTGCAAGTTGTTCCTTAGTGTAGGCATAAGTCAGTCGTGCTCCGAAACCATTGTTCCACTTTGCCTGCGCTCCAATTTCACCACCACAAACGCTATAATCGTCGAGGTTGGCGTAGGGCAAATATGGCAGTTTGTCGTTGGGCGTCTTGAAGTATGGAGCCGAAGTTGCGAGTTTATTCTTAACCTTATTATAATATACCGAACCTGTGAGGTTGTAGTGCCCTTTTGTGTATTCAGCGGAGAGATTGAAATTGTGACTCACTTCCGATTTTAGATTAGCATTGCCCTCAACAATCCAGATGCCCGCCATATCGAAATTATAATACTTCTCCTTCAGAGTTGGTGCTCTGAATCCCATACCATATCCCGCACGTATTGAGAGGTTATAGATAGGTTTGTAGCAGACATTGAGTTTTGGCGTAACGTGCGACTCCTTACCATCTGAGAAATAGTCATAACGCACGGCTCCCACAGCCTCCCATTGGTCGGAAATACGCCAGTCGTATTGTCCAAACAAGTCCCAAGAGTTTTGGTTACGCGTTTCGTTCTCCAAGTTAGTGTTGTAGAGATAGTCGTGCATAAAGTCGGAACCGATGGTGAGCACATCTCCCCTATCGAACCTGTGATTGTAGAGCAGTCGTAGTGAGTTTTGCACATTGCTGTAGTCGCGAATGTCGAGCTTGGTGATGCGTTGATAGTCCGATTTGTCGTATTGGTCAAACGCATAGCTCGCCTGAAAATCGTCGTGTTCGGAAATGTTCCATTGCATACCAAGACCGCCAGAGAAGTCACGGTATCGCTCAGGCTGGTCGGCTGACCTCACAGTTTCGCGAAAGAAATATCCTGCCCGTCCTGAAAGATGAAAGTTCTTGTTGGGACTCCAAACCAGTTGGTCCTTGAAATTGATGGTCTTATCGCCATACACAGTTGAGATAATGCGCGTGACCGGGTTGGACGCACTGTGCACATCGTAGTTGTCCATTCGGTTGAAATTCACTGTGAACATATTGTTCCAGTACTTACCATTCAGTCCGAAGGTTGCACCGTAGCGCTGCTCATTGTGCTTGGCATATCGTGCATTCACGTTGAGTGTTACAGGTTCTTGGCTTTTCTTCGTGATGATATTTATCACGCCACCTGTGGCATTGCTTCCATAAAGAGCCGATGCCGCGCCCTTTACTATTTCAATTCGTTCCACGTTGTCCATGCTCAATCGGGTGAAATCCACATCGTCCATAGTCTCACCAGCAAGTCGTTCGCCATCGACGAGAAAGAGCACTCCTTGTCCGCCAAAACCAGAGAAATTAAGGTGAGTCTGTTGGTTCATAGCATAAGTGAATTCTACCCCAGGCAGTTCTTGCTGCAGGAGATCCTGCACATTCGTTGCATCGAGTCGGGCAATCTCTTTTGCGTTGATTACACGAGTCTGTATGGGGGTGTCTTTTAAAAACTTAGGAGTGCGTGTGCCAGTCACCACCACCTCGTCGAGGTCGAACTTTCGGTAGATTGTGTCAGTGTATGCATCCTGTGCTGATGACGATAGGCATGCGACTACAGCCATCAGTATTGAGAAAAATATTTGTTTCTTCATAATTCTTTTCAGAAGCGTCACCTAACTTAATAGGGGTACTTATAATTAATTGTAAGATAACATTTTGTGCCGTTAGGTGCGAGATAATTTTCAAGTTGCAAAGCTGCATATGTGCCGTCCTTTAGTCGCAATATAAACACATGGTTGTTCAAGCTGAAGGCCGGAGGCATAGGCGGAATTTCCATGCTTAACCACGATGAAAGCACACGATTTATGGCGATGCCTTGCGAGGGAACATAACCAAGAAGCATCTGCTCTTGGCTGTCCCACACTTCGTTCTCAGTCCATTCGTCCTCGACGAACTTCATGTTTTTGAATGCTTCGCTACTCTCTGGCAATTGTGCCATTGAGGTGTATGTGGTTTCGAATACAGCACCACCGTTGGTCCTAACGTTGTTGCGATGTACGGCAAAAGTCCAATCATCAGGTGCTGCCTGTTCGGCTGTGGGTGTGAAGTGGGAAAATGTGCTATTCTTTATACCCACGCCAAACACATCGAACCAATACATGTATTGCCCTGGTTTTTTGCCTTGTGTTATTGTGGAGTTTTCTTCTCCAGGAGTCGGTGTGTCCACCCTATCGCCTGTTGCCTCCATCGGAATAGGATAGGCTTCAAACTCTGTTTGTGCTTTAATTAGTGCTTCCTCGTTGCCTTCAAGGGTGAGCTGATGTAAGCGATTGAGGTCCACATAATACCAATTTGTCCAACTTGTTGCGTCGATTATGACCTGTCCTTTTGCAGGAACAATTTCTTGAGGCTTGTCGTAAATATCGTCAAAAAGATTGTTGCAAGCGGTGAGTGCCGAAACACTCATCGCTGCAACGAATAGTTTAAAAATATTTTTCATCAATAATACCTTATCTCTTAAGATACTTCTTTCCGTTAATAATTACAATTCCCTTATAGTCCTCACCTACAACCTGTCCATAGATGTTGTAGATTTTGCCGTCGTTTATCTTGTTGCTTTTCTCATCCTTTGTGACAGATGTGATTCCTGAGGAATTTGTGTCGAATTTGGTAACAATAGCAAATGGCATGGCTCCCATTTGGAAAGTATTGACGATGTCTTCCACCTTGTTGCCGTTGTATTTCACAAGAATATTGTTGTTCTTCTCAGGGTTGAACGAATAGTCGCCGTCCATAGTTTTTTTTCCGCCTGTTTCGGCTGTGAAATGGAATTTAAGTCCGTCATTCTTGTAGTCGCGGTAGAATCCACCCTTCTCCTCGTCGTAGGTCAAACCTTTCACTGTATAGGTTCCGAGTGTGAGGTTGCCCATCACGGTGTTGTCGAGTGTGTAGGTGGGAATTTCCACATCCACTTTTTGCACATTGTTGTCGATATACTTGCGCACGCTGTAGCTGACGTTTTCATTGGCGTAATTGAATGCACCGCCAACATTAACGGTGATGGCACTTGCCACAGGCTTAATGTAGTATGCCTTGATGCTGTAGGTCATGTCGAATGGCATTGCTCCATATTTGAATGTGAGATTCAGTGTCAAGGAGTTGTCTGCTATGTTGTATGTACCTTTGAGCGAAGAACCTGTAATATTCTTTTCTTCGCCGCCAACAATAACTTTGGTTGCGAATGTCTGGTCGGCCATAGTTACCACATGGTTGTCACCCATAGTGAATGCAACATTTGCGATAGTGAATGAGGAAATCACGAAATTGTCATTGGTGATATTTGGGAGAGTGATATTACCAGAAGCAGCGTTCACCATTTCAAACTTCACGGTGTCGCTTGGGTTTTCTACATTCTGGTTCAGAACATTGGCGGTAGATGCGCCTGCGAAGTTCAACACGCCATGCATTTGTGCCATCATATTACCTGCCATCAGAGTGGCTAAAGCAAGAGTAAAAATTTTCTTCATATTATTCTTTTTTTTGTTATTATATTTCAATTGAAGTTTCAACCTTATGATTGTCATTGTTTTCGGTTGCAAAATTACGAGGGTTTATATTTTATGGCAATACCTAAAAATTGGTATTTAAAGTGGCGCAAATACTAAACTCCTATTAATTGGAGAATTTTTTTAAAAATTCTGTGGTTTTGCGGTTAAATTAGGTTTAGGTTTTGTGTTAAAAAGGAAGCGGACGCAATAATTTTGCGTCCGCTGTAAATGGTTATTAACCAAGATGGTGCATTTTATGTCGGTGCTTTAATGGGAGAGGCGGGTGACTTCTTTTACGCCTCGGAGATTTTGGATTTTTTGGATTAAAGTGGAGAGGTGGTCGAGGCTATTGATGCCGATCACGAGGTGCCCTTCAAAAAGCCCGTCGTTAGAGTTGATGGAAATGTTGCGCAGCACGGTGTCGCCCTCCTTGTTGATGAGCGAAGTGATGTTAGTAACGATACCAATGTCGTCCTGCCCTACTACTTTCAGCGTGGCGGCGAATTGGTTGCCAAGTTTGCCCGACCATTGCGACTTGATAACGCGGTAAGGGTATTTCTCCATCAAGTTCTTCACGTTGCCACAGTCCATGCGGTGGATTTTAATGGCTCCGGAACTGGATATGAAACCCATAATCTTGTCGCCATAGATTGGATTGCAGCACTTCGAGAACTTGTAGTTGATGCCTTTCACATCGTTGCCTATAATCAGGATATCTGAGTCGGTGTCGTCGGTGTCTTGCGCCTTGCTTTGGAGCACAAACTTATCAGCGGTCTCGTGGGTGAGCACTTGCTCAACAGGCTTGATGAACTCTGCGTAACCGTCTATCACCTCGTTGGCATCGATATTGCCCAACTCAATCTCCACATAGAAGTCGATAATCGACTTGTAGCCCCTCTTTTTTACATATTTAGAGAACGAGGCTTCGTCAACATCGATTTTACGGTTCTTGAAACGGCGTTCGAGCATTTCGCGCACCATATCCGCCTTCTTCATTTTTTCCTCGTTGACGGCTTGTTTGATTTTGTTGCGTGCCTTAGAGGTAACCACGAAGTTGAGCCAGTCTTGTCGTGGCGATTGGTTGGTAGAAGTTAGAATCTCGATGGTGTCGCCACTCTTCAGCTTGTAGTTGAACTTCTGGTTTTTGCCATCGACCTTTGCGCCGATGCAAGTGCAACCCACTTTCGAGTGAATGTGGAAAGCGAAGTCGAGCACGGTAGAGCCCAGTGGCAACTTGAAGAGGTCGCCTTTCGGAGTGAACACAAACACCTCTTTATCATAAAGGTTCATGTTCATTTCACGAATCAGCCCCATTTGACCATCGCTGCCAGCTTCAAGCACTTCGCGCACATTGTTCATCCACATGTCCACATCGCCCTCACTCTTGATGCCCTTGTACTTCCAGTGTGCGGCAAGTCCACGCTCGGCAATCTCGTCCATTCGCTTCGTGCGCACCTGCACCTCCACCCACTTATCTTCCTGTCCTCGCACGGTGATGTGGAGCGACTCGTAGCCGTTAGACTTCGGCATCGAAATCCAGTCCTTCAGGCGCGAGACGTTGGCGGTGTAGATGTCGGTGACGATGGAATACGCCGTCCAGCAATCACGCTTCTCCTGCTCCTTTGGCGAGTCGAGAATGATGCGAATGGCAAACAGGTCGTACATGTCCTTCAAGTCCACATCCTTCTTGCGCATCTTGTTCCAAATGCTATTGATTGACTTGGTGCGTCCCTTAATTTCGTATTTCAACCCCGATTTTTCGAGTCCTTGGCGGATAGGCTCGATAAAGTTGGTGACGTAGGCATCGCGTTGACGCTTCGTCTCGTTCAACTTTTGAGCGATTTGGGTGTATATCTTTCTGTTGAGATATTTCAATGAAAGGTCTTCCAGCTCCGACTTGATAGTGTAAAGACCCAAGCGGTGAGCCAGTGGTGCATACAAGTAACGTGCCTCGGAAGATATGTCGCGCACAAACTTCTCGTCGGGGTGGTGATTGATTCTGCGCATCAACCCCAAGCGATCGACAATCATGATGATAATCACACGAATATCTTCGGCAAAAGTCATGAGCAACTTGTGGAAATTGTCGTTCTCAACTGCTGCTTGCTTTTTATATAGTGATGACACATTAATCAATCCATGAACCAGCTTTGACACATCCGAGCCGAACATATCTTTGATTTGTGCTTCCGTCACGAAGCCCTCGCGAGAGAGATTGTAGAGCAACGTGGCGATGGTGATGTTGCGGTCGGGAGCAATGAGTTCGTTCACAAGGCAAGCCGTGCATAGGCTGCGCTCCACAGGATTAATGCCGTATTTGTCGCGCTTGATGTGGCCAGCTTCAATGCCCTCGGCAATCACCCGGTACACATTCTGAAAATCAGACTCAGCAAGCTCGCTACCAAGCATTGAGCGCAATGCCTCTACATGGGCTGCGACGTTTTTCTTCTCTTCTTCGTTGAAATATTTGAGGTCTGCGTTCATTTTGCACGTATTATTGTCTAAATTTCGCCCCAAAATTAAAATAAAATGCTTAACTTTACAAATGACAAACTAATTAAGTTGCCATTACGGAATATTAAATTAAACGAAAAACTTTATAAATTATTGAATTATTGCTATGTTATCTACCTCTGATTTGACATTCATTGAGAAGAAAGGTATCACAGCCGAAATGATTGACGCTCAACTGAAGCGCTTTGAAGTGGGTTTCCCATTTTTGAAAATCAACGCTGTTGCCACCATCGGCAATGGAATCAAGGCATTCTCGCCCGAAGAAACAGCCGCTTGTGTGAAAGCATGGTCGGATTTCCAACAGACAGGCAAGGGTATTGAGAAATTTGTGCCAGCCTCTGGTGCAGCAAGCCGCATGTTTAAGAATATGTTTGCTTTCGCTTCGTCGGGAAAAGATGCGCCTACCACTGATTTTGAAAAGGAGTATTTTGAAAACATCACAAAATTTGCATTCTATGCCGACTTGAACAACGCTTGCAGAAAACTCTATCGCTCAAATGTGCAAGAACTGATGTCGGCAGGAAGGTATGTGGACGTGGTGAAGGCGATGCTTGAACCTGAAGGTTTGAACTATGGTTTCCTGCCAAAGGCTTTGCTCAAATTCCATAAAACCACTGGCGGCAATGCCCACACCCCACTTGAAGAACATTTGGAGGAGGGCGCTCAATATGCTGCCGACAAAAACCGTAAGGTGAATTTGCACTTCACCGTTTCGCCAGAGCATAAAGCGGAATTTGAAAAACTGTTGATGGTTAAATTGCCAATTTATGAGCAAGTGTGGGGCGTAAAATATAATGTGACCATGTCGGAGCAAAAATCATCGACTGATACTATCGCCGTGAATATGGATAACACGCCATATCGTGAGCCAAATGGCGAACTGCTGTTCCGCCCTGCTGGCCATGGTGCGCTTATTGAGAACTTGAATGAACGTGACGCAGCTGTTGTATTCATCAAGAATATCGACAATGTGGTGCCATCGAAGTTCCGTGCCACAACCACAAAATATAAACGTGTGATTGCCGGCTATCTGGTGGAAATTCAAGCAAAGGTAGCAGCTATGCTCCAAAAGATTGAGGCTGGTGAATGCACAGAGGAAGAACTCAAGTCAATGCTCGCATACCTGGAAAATGAACTCTCGATACATTCCGACAAGACCGCAGAAATGGATAAAGAGCAACTATGCGCATACATCAAGGCGAAACTCAACCGCCCAATTCGTGTGTGCGGCGTGGTGAAAAACGAAGGCGAACCCGGCGGCGGCCCATATTTGGTATATAACCCTGACGGTACTTATTCGCCACAAATCCTCGAATCGGCACAAATCGACTCGTCAAATCCCGACGCTGTGGCATTAATGAACAGCGGCACACACTTCAATCCTGTGGATTTGGTGTGCTATTTGAAAGACTTTAAGGGCGAGAAATTCAATTTGAAGGAATTTGTTGACCCTGACACTGGCTTGATTAGCATGAAGTCGAAAAATGGCGTTGACATCAAGGCACTTGAGTTGCCAGGATTGTGGAACGGCTCGATGAGCGACTGGATTACCGTGTTTGTGGAAGTGCCTATCGAAACCTTCAACCCGGTAAAGACTGTCAACGACCTTCTGCGTCCAGAGCATCAATAAACAATAACAATTATAGGTTATGAAAAGAATCGTTTTAACATTAATTGCAAGCGTTGCTGTGCTTTGCGCCAATGCCCAGATTAAGGGCAAGGTGCAAGAAATTGACATGGAGCAGTTTGCCGAGAAGATTGGCTTCATCTTGGAGCAGGACACATCATTTCATTTTAAAGGCAATCGACCTGCCGTGGTTGATTTCAACGCCACTTGGTGCGGCCCATGTCGGAAGCTCGCCCCTATTCTTGACGAATTGGCAAAGCAATTCAAGGGCAAGGTGGACTTCTACAGCGTGGATGTGGATAAAAACAAGCCGCTTGCTCAAGCCCTGCAAGTGCGCAGCGTGCCATTCTTGGTGTTTTTCCCGAAAAAAGGAACGCCCAAAACTTTAACCGGGCTCTACCCCAAGGAAGTGATTGCCAAGAAAATCAATGAAATTCTGCTTGGAAAATAAGCGAATTTCTGATATTGACCTGAAAAAACACCTGAAATTGAAGATAAACTCCGAATTTTCAGGTGTTTTTTGTTTGTGGTTTGGCGAAAAATTACTAACTTTGCACCGCTTTTTGGACAACAAGAGGCAAATTATTAATTTTTAATCATTTAAAGTAATATGAATCATTACGAAACCGTTTTCATTTTAACTCCCGTTTTGTCTGAGCCTCAGATGAAGGAAGCGGTAGAGAAATTCAAAGCAGTTCTCACCAAACATGGTGCAGAAATTGCTAACGAAGAAAATTGGGGTTTGCGCAAGCTCGCTTATCCAATCCAAAAGAAAACTACCGGATTTTACACTTTGTTGGAATTCGATGCAGAGCCAACCGTAGTTGCAAAGCTCGAAACTGCTTATCGTCGTGACGAACGCGTACTCCGCTTCCTCACTTTCCACCTCGACAAGTTTGCTCACGAATATGCTGTAAAGCGTCGTGGCTTGAAGAAGAGTGCTAAAGAAGTAAAGGCTGAAGAAACTCCAGCTGAAGAATCAAACAATGCTTAATTTTAGGAGGTTTTAAACTATGGCACAACAATCAGAAATCCGTTATCTCACTCCACTTTCAGTGGACACCAAGAAGAAAAAATATTGCCGTTTCAAACGTAGCGGTATCAAGTACATCGACTATAAGGATCCTGAATTCTTGAAGAAATTCTTGAACGAGCAGGGTAAGATTCTTCCTCGTCGCATCACCGGTACTTCTCTGAAGTTCCAAAGAAGAGTTGCTAAAGCCGTTAAGCGTGCTCGTCACTTGGCTTTGCTTCCTTACGTTACCGATTTGATGAAATAATTTAAAAAAGGAGGAAAGTTTTTATGAAGATTATTTTAAAAGAAGATATCAACAACCTTGGATACAAGGATGATGTAGTTGAAGTAAAGAGTGGTTACGGTCGTAACTACCTTATTCCACAAGGCAAGGCAGTTATCGCTTCTGAATCTGCACTTAAGGTGTTGGCTGAAAACCAACGTCAACGCGCTCACAAGCTCGCTAAGATCAAAGCTGATGCTGAAGCTGTGGCTGAAAGCCTGAAGGATGTAGCTCTTACTCTTACCGCTAAGGTGAGCAACAAGGGCACCATCTATGGTTCAATCACCAACATTCAAATTGCTGAAGCTCTTGAAAAGCTCGGTCACAACATCGATCGCAAGATTATCGTTGTGAAGAACCAAGTTAAGGAACTCGGCAAGTATGAAGCTATCGTTAAGCTTCACAAGGAAGTGTCTGCTGTAATTCCTTTCGAAGTTGTAGCAGAAGCTGAACCTGAAGCAGAAGTTGAAGCAACTCCAGCTGAATAATATTTAACAAAATATATTCGCAATAAATTAAAGCCATCCATTAGGGTGGCTTTAATTATTATATATATATGATGCTGATGCTTGGGTTACTTGATTTGCTTCAAACTTGTGGTGTCTAAGCGATTAAAGAATTTCTCCTTAATGAGTTGCCCTACTTCATCGTTGCCGTTAATGGCATGTAGAATGGTGTGCTGCAGCGAGTCGGAAAGGGTTTTGTGAGTTTGCAGTAGTTTCTTCTCCTTTGCAGAGTTGAGCGACGAGTCGGCTAACGCTTTGCGATAGTCGTTCTCGATTTTCTTGAGCTGCTTGTCGAGTGTGTAAATGTTTTTGCACCTTGAAAGGTATTCGTGGTTGGCTTTGCCGCCCCAGATAATCACATTGTCCTTTCCGATGGTGATTTCTGTTTCGCACTTTTCGAGAATGAAAGTGATAGGTTCTTTCTTGCCATAGTCGAGCATGGCGATGGTTTGCTGCTGCATTTCTCCAGAAAGTGTGAGCGTTCCGTTTTTGAGTTTGCCAGCATTCAGTGTGCGCAGGTGATTGTAGTCGGAATCATACACCAGCACTTTCACGCTATCGGAGTCGGCAATTTCAGATTTAATCTTCAGTTTGTAGTTGCCAATATCGGATTCTCTGTCGCAACTGCTAAACAGACCAAGTGCTATTGATGAAAATATAATGAGGTTTCGAATGTTCATAATGCAAAATTAGTGCTTTTTGTAGAACTTTCCACAAAAAAACTGCATTTCAATTTTTCTATTTCGGAATTATGGTGTAATTTTGCACCACTTATCAAACTACATGGGGATGACATGGCTTTGACAGCGTGTAGAGGTGGTAAGTAAGCATGCAGAGCGATAATGGCAAGGCTCTATAATCTCAGTCATTGACAAATTTAAATGGCGAAAACAACTACGCTCTCGCTGCCTAACCGAAGTACAGTAAGTTGGCTTTATTACTACCCAAGGAGGTAGTAACGAGACATCGCCCGATTGCCCTTTTTCCGAGGCGTATCGATATGGCGGTGCAGGAATTTCGGGAATAGCTGGATTCGAGTCTCGCGGATTTGGCGAAATTTAGAGAATAAGCTTTAGGTTGGTGGTCTTGATCCTGCCTATCGACGAAAACCAAGTCAAGACTAAGCATGTAGAAAGCTTATTAGTTCCACGTTTGGACGAGGGTTCAATCCCCTCCATCTCCACAAAAGGTAACATAAAAGGCGACTGATTCAGATTCAGCCGCCTTTTGTTTTGGGTGTATCTTGTTGGGGATTATTTTTGGTAGTATTGTTCGCGGAGAGCCAATACTTTTTCGTCGGTGATGTAGTCGTCGTAGTCCATCATCTTATCGATGATACCGTTTGGAGTGAGTTCGATTTCACGGTTGCAAACGGTTTGGATAAATTCGTGGTCGTGGCTCGACATCAGCACAATGCCCTTGAAGGCTTGGAGCGTGTTGTTGAACGCCTGAATTGATTCCAAGTCGAGGTGGTTGGTTGGGGTGTCGAGAATGATAGTGTTGGCATTGGTCATCATCATCTTAGAAATCATACATCTGCGCTTCTCACCACCAGAGAGCACCTTCGCTTTCTTCAACACATCTTCGCCAGCAAAGAGCATCTTGCCCAAGAAACCTTTGAGGTAAATTTCGCTTGTGTCGTCGCTATATTGCGCCAGCCAGTCAACGAGGTTGTAGTCGTTGTCGAAGAACTTATCGCTTTCAAGTGGCAGATATGAATATGTGATGGTTTGTCCCCATTCAAATGTACCAGCGTCGGCCTTTCTATTGCCAGTGATGATTTCGAAGAAAGCTGTCATGGCGCGAGGGTCGCGGCTCAAGAACACAATCTTGTCGCCCTTCTCCACGTTGAAAGTCAAGTCCTTGAACAAGATTTCGCCATCGATGCTTGCTGTAAGTCCGTTCACTTCAAGAATCTTGTTGCCTGGTTCACGTTCAGGAGTGAAGATGATGCCTGGATAGCGGCGTGAAGATGGTTGGATTTCTTCAATATTGAGTTTTTCCAACATCTTTTTGCGGCTTGTGGTTTGCTTAGATTTAGCCACGTTGGCGCTGAATCGGCGAATGAATTCAAGAAGTTCCTTCTTCTTTTCTTCAGCACGCTTATTCTGTTGTTGCTGTTGACGCAAAGCCAACTGACTACTCTGATACCAGAAACTGTAGTTACCAGCGTAAAGAGTGATTTTGTGATAGTCGATATCCAAAGTGTGGGTGGAAATAGCGTCGAGGAAGTGACGGTCGTGACTCACCACAAGCACAGTGTTTTCGCAGTTGCTCAAATAGTTTTCGAGCCATGTCACGGTGTCGAGGTCAAGGTCGTTGGTAGGCTCATCAAGCAACAAGTTATCAGGGTTGCCGAAAAGTGCTTGAGCCAGCAGCACACGCACCTTTGCTTTAGCAGGCATGTCTTTCATCATAGTGTAGTGAAATTCCTCCTTCACGCCCAGACCGCTAAGCAAGGCTGCCGCATCGCTTTCTGCGTTCCAACCATTCATTTCAGCGAATTTTTCTTCAAGTTCGCTTGCTCTTACGCCGTCGGCATCAGAGAAATCCTCTTTTGCATAAATAGCATCTTTTTCCTTCATCACAGCCCAAAGTTCAGAGTGACCTTGGAGCACAGTGTCGATAACGGAGAAGTCGTCGAATGCAAAGTGGTCTTGGGCAAGCACACTCATGCGCTCACCGGGACTTTGCGTCACGGTACCGTGCGTTGGTGTAAGTTGGCCGCTGAGCATACGCATGAGCGTACTCTTACCTGCGCCGTTAGCACCAATAATACCATAACAGTTACCAGCTGTGAACTTCAAATTCACATCTTGGAACAAAACTTTTTTCCCGAATTGAATACCTAAGTTGTTTGTAATAATCATTATAATAAGATAGAGATTTATTCAGATATAACCCAAATCGGTCATTAGGCCGTGTAAGGATTTTTGATTACTTCTTGCGGTCTTTCGGCTTTTATAAGATGCCTTTCGCTTGTTTTTAAT
>OIYV01000020.1_pt1 | contig 133948 bp, 125 predicted proteins | sample 1588251 | NCBI WGS metagenome assembly OIYV01 (sample SAMN03283282) | human gut metagenome | biome: human-associated habitat; material: feces | host: Homo sapiens | place: Peru | collected 2012
AAGCTCAAAACGTTCCTCATCACGGCAAGCCTATGGATGGGACTGCTCGGTCTGACCGCCTGCGGCGATGCTGACGTGCGCACCTATCAGTACCCGGAGACAGCGGTCCTTTTTGACGACCTTCACATCAAAAAAACCATTTACTGAAATGCTATGGAAGCAAGAAGATCATCAAACGAGACTTGCAGTTTTTCGCCGTTCAATTCGGCTCTGTCGCGCAACGCTTCCAGCAGTTCCGGGTTCTCAGATTCGTCCGGAAGCGTTTCACCGTTTTGCTCCGCGATTAGCTGCCGCACTTCTCTAAACTCTTTCGCGCTAAGGTCAGAAACCACTTCGCCTTGTCGAACACGGATACCAATCAGCTTTCTTTGATCGTTTTTGTCCAATAGCGGCGCAATGCCGTCACTGTCTGAAAACCGCAAAGACAGTCGCAACACGCCCATCATCCGGGCAAAGAAGCCAGATTGCTGATTGTTTTCGTGAGCTTGACACTCCCCCTGCCTTTAGGCATGGGGAGTGTCAAGCTTTGACCGCGATGGGCGAAAACAGCGCGAAGGGAACAAACACGGGGTATTCGAGACTGGATTATCTCACCGGGGGGTTCGGAGCGGGGCAGTTGATACTTCTCGGAGCGCGTCCAGCGATGGGAAAATCGTCGTTTGCGTCAAACATTGCCGTGAGTTTTGCGAAAAAGAACTTCCCGTTGTGTTTTTCACGATGGAGATGACGGAAACGGAAGTCTTGCAGAGAATGATTCTCCATACGGCAATGGTATCAAGAAAAGAGATCCTGCAAGGGGACAAGGAAGCGGCGGAACAAGCGGTTGAGGCCGCAGAAAGCATCTGCAAGATGCCGATATACATTGACGAGCGGAGCGGTCTGTCTGTCCAGCAGATCAAGGCACAATGCTACGGTGTGAAGAAGCGGGAGGGGCAGATTGGGTTGATCGTGATTGACGGCGAGGAAGCGGCGTTTCTGAACGACCTGCAAAGGGTGGACGGGATTTCCGCCGCAACGCTCGTCAGCTACAATGGTGAATATATGTCCTGATCGAATGGACGACAGAGCGGGGCTATCACTGCTCGTGTTACTGGAGAGAGGCAAATGCGTTGCAGGGTTTCTGCCGTTTTGAAGCGGCGCATCCGCTTTACACGGACGTGGCCTTACATATGCGCGGCCAGTCGCTTTTTTAAGCACAGACCCGCAAGATATACGGCGGCGAGTGGAATTGCGGAAGCGAACAGTAAGCTGAGCCCCGTCAATGAGTTGTCAATATAGCGAGCGCCATTTGGAATGTTCAGTGCAGGCATATCCGTTTTCAGAAAAGCGGGGAAGAGGGTGTAGCACAAGAGTCCCGAAAGCAGCGCGTGCAGAGCCTTTCGCAGCAGATAAACACGCATGGCGGACGCGGGCAGGAAGATGCGCGATTGCAAAAGGACACAAAACCCGCCGAAGGAGATCGTTAATGAGATCAAAACGGCTTTTATACGCAGCGGCAGCGAGAGCGAAGCGATTGCGGCGCATCCGCCGGAGAATTCGAGGAGCCCGTGCGCCGCTGCGCGTAAGACGTCCTCTTTTATGCCAATGCCGGAGAACAAGACGGCGGTAAAGCGGAAAACGTTTGCCTCGCACAGGATCGTTAGGAGAACAGAGAATACAACCATACAGCCGCCGACCGCTCCAAGCACGCCGATACTATCCCGAATACCGCCGATCAGATCGATGCCGTCGCGACGTAAGATGTCGGCGGTGTCGGCGGGCGCTTGCCTGACTTGCCGCGTCAGAGTTGATGCAAGAAGCAAAACAAGAGCGCTCAGACAATGTGATATGTAAAGCGGAGCGAACATGTTCGGAGACTTGAGCAGCCCGCAGCAGATAACGCTGTGCAAAAATATCGGGCTGCACAAATTGCAGTAGGCGGCAAGTGGGCTGCATTCGGCGGAGGCGGCTATGCGCGCACCGTTCGGAAACCCCGAGATCGCGCCAAAAAGAAAGGAGGTTAACGCGTTCGCCAGAGCGGCCCAACGAGAACCGGAGACGGGGAGAAGTCTGCGGAGCACCGAGGGGAGGCCGGCCGATTCCGCGAGTGAGAGGAAAACGGAAAACGGAAGCAGCGCCGGAAGGACGCTGTTCCACCAAATCGCGAGCGCAGATCTTGCCGCATCAAGGCAAGCATCGGAGAAAACCAGCAAAGCGGCGCAGCAAAAAAGAGCAACGAGAGAAACAATGCGATTCCGCATTTGCAATCCTCCGATTTCCGTGTATAATATAGCAACATCGGTTCGCCTTAGAGCCGCATTGCGACCATATACGCTGTCAGGAGGATTCTATGCGAAAAAAACTTGGCCTATCCCTCGGTGCGGGCAGCACAAAGGGATTTGCGCATATCGGCGTGCTGCAAGTGTTGATTGAAAACAATATACCGGTCGATATGGTGGCCGGGTGCAGCATGGGCGCAATTATTGGTGCGATCTTTGCCGCAGGCAGCGATATGTATATGTTGGAAAAGTATGCGCTGTCCATGAATATGCGTGAGCACCTTGACATAGGAAACCCGCTGAATAACGGCGGCCTTATTCGCGGCGTACGGCTTGAGGAGCTTATTCGGATCTTTACGCATGATATGAGCTTTGGAGAGACGCCCATTCCGTTTTATTGCGTAGCAGTCGACATCGGCGCGGGCGAGCTGCATGTGTTTGATGAGGGAAAGATCCACAGCGCTGTCCGCGCGAGTATGTCGATCCCCGGTATTTTTATGCCCGTAGCGCTGAACGGCCGCGTTTATGTCGACGGCGGCGTGATCGATAGGATACCGAGCAAAGTGCTGCGCGAGCGCGGCGCGGACGTTGTGATTGGCGTGGACGTCGGATACAGAGGCGGAGATTTTGATGTGGACGGCGCAAATGCGTATCTGCTCCTCAACCACTCGGTCGATGTGATGCAATGGGAAATCACTAAGCTGCGCGGGAATGAAGAAGACCTGTTGCTCGTGCCGGAGGTCCTGTTCGTAAAAGGACATTTTCAAATGGACAGAGCAAAAGACGTTATCAACGAGGGCCGGAGAGTTGCGACGGAAGCCCTTCCGAAGATTCGCGAACTGCTGGAACTGTAGCGGTCAGACGATTACCGGTCCCCGGTGATCTCGACGCAGGTCGGTCTCGGTCGCAATGGCGTAGAGGTCGGTGGAACGCGCATCAATCGCCAAATTTTCGCGGACCAAAGGAGTGCATTCGGCGCAGTCTGCCTGGCGCAGCAATAGCGGCGCGGAGCACCGTTTTCCGATTTCAGAGAGCAAACGGCGAGACTTTGAAGAGAAAGCGAGTACATGCAGGTATTCGCTTTTTTCGTCTGATATTGTTCGATAGACCTGATCACGCGTGAGCCCGAGCAGCGCGCTTATCGCAATGCGTTTACAGCGAGCAAGCGTATAGCGTTTGCTTTTGATCGCGGTATAAAAATCTTCCAAAGTCACGGCCCTTTTCATGGCCTGTATAATAACGTTTTCAAGACCCTCCTTTACATCCGGCAGTGCGGAAACAGCATCAGGCGACATATTGCGCAGCGTGGATAGGATCATTTTTGAAAACAGTATTTCCGTGACGGGATAGCGTTCATCGTATAGCATACGCGCCCCGACAAACAGGGGGAGCGCTTCGCGAACGGCCTCATCCCCGCTCACAAGTGCCGCACGGATCGATGTTGCGCTGGATAGTGTGCCGGATAGAGCGGTGTCGTGGTAAGCGTTTCCGGCACGAGCGACGGGAACGGGACATATTTCCGGCGCAAATAGGGCAAGCGCCCGAAGGTATTCGATCGCGAGAATGTTGTTTGGACGTTCAAGCGCATCGAGCAGCACGGCGTCGGCACCGCAGACGGCGAGCGCATCGCGGCGAGCCCGCGGGTAGGATTTTCCCAACCGCAGCTCCTGGCGCAGCGCTTGTTGAAAGGCCTGCGTTTCGGAGGAAAGCAGGTCTTTGAGCCGTTGAAGCTGCAATAGGTCATCCGTTTCACAGCCGAAGGACAGATCGGTCATGACGCCGGTCGCATACAGGGTTCGGACGCCGCCGAGGGCGAAACGCTCGGCACTTGAAACGGCGTAGACACTGGGAAGCTCCAACACAAGATCGGCGCCTGCCCGCACCGCCCATTCCGCACGCGTAAATTTATCCGCTGCGGCCGGCTCACCGCGCTGTACGAAATTACCCGACATAACAACGACGCAGAAGTCGGCTCCCGTAAGCGCCTTTGCTTGCTCAAGATGATAAATATGACCGTTGTGCAAGGGATTGTATTCCGCAATGATGCCGACAACGCGCATAATGACCTCCGAATGCAGTGGGTATGCTCTAAAACCGGCAGAGTGTCAACCGCATGTTTTCCAAATCCAGTATACCATTCTAATACGGAGTGTGGTATAATTTGATTGAAATTCTATTGGAGGCAATTGTACCATGTCATTGATGGATCAAATCAAGCAAAAAGCAAAGACTGACCTGAAGCATATCGTTCTCCCGGAAGGAACTGAAGAACGCACCGTGCAGGCCGCTGAGAAAATCACCAAGGAAGGCGTTGCAAAAGTGACGCTGCTTGGCAATGTTGATGAGATCAAAGCCGTCGCCGAAAAGTTCTCTGTCAATCTGGAAGGCGTGACGCTCCTCGATCCGCTTGCAAGCGAAGACCTGCCCCGTTATACGGAGATGTTTTATGAACTCCGAAAGGAAAAGGGAGTAACGCCCGAAAAGGCAGCTGCAACGATGAAGAACCCGCTGTTTTTCGGCGCAATGATGATCAAGGACGGCAAGGCGGACGGTATGGTGGCCGGCGCGATCAGCACCACCGGCGACACACTGCGTCCGGGACTTCAGATCATCAAAATGGCTAAGGGTATTTCCGTCGTCTCCAGTTGCTTTATCATGGAAGTGCCGAACAAGGCATACGGCGACAACGGTGTTCTCGTGTTCGGTGACTGTGCGGTCAATCCCTGCCCGACAGCGGAACAGCTTGCCGCGATCGCGATCTCCTCTGCGGCGACCGGCAAAGCGCTCTGCGGCATCGATCCCCGTGTTGCAATGCTGTCCTTCTCCACAAAGGGCAGTGCAAAGCATGAACTCGTAGATAAGGTCGTCCGTGCAACGGAGCTCGTGAAGGAGCAGGCGCCCGAGCTGAATGTGGACGGCGAGCTGCAGGCGGATGCGGCGCTTGTTGAAAAGGTCGGCAAGCTGAAATCGCCCGGCAGCCCTGTCGCGGGCAAAGCAAACGTTCTGATCTTCCCGGATCTCCAGGCGGGCAACATCGGCTATAAGCTCGTCCAGCGCCTTGCGGGAGCGGAAGCGATCGGTCCGATCTGCCAGGGCTTCAAGTACCCCATCAACGATTTGTCCCGCGGATGCAGCGTCGAAGATATTGTTTCCGTGGTCGCGATTACCGCCGTTCAGGCGCAGAATCTGTAAGGAGAAAACACGATATGACAAACATTCTGGTCATCAATGCCGGCAGCTCATCGCTGAAATATCAGCTCATTGACATCGACACCGAATCGGTGATCGCAAAGGGTCTCTGTGAACGCATCGGTATTCCCGGCTCGCTGCTCAGCTACAAGCCTGCAAACGGTGAGAAGTTCGAAAAGCAGCAGGACATGAAAGACCATGCGGACGCGATCCAAATGGTGTTGGACGTTCTTGCCGACAAGGATATCGGCGTGATCTCCGATATGTCTTCCATCGCAGCTGTCGGTCACCGCGTTCTCCACGGCGGAGAGAAGTATTCCGAGCCCGTGCTCATCAATGACGAAGTACTCGCCGCGATTGAAGAATGCATTCCGCTGGGACCGCTGCATAATCCTGCAAACCTGATGGGCATCCGCGGCTGCATGGCCGTTATGCCGGGCGTTCCCATGGTCGCCGTATTCGATACCGCTTGGGGACAGGCCATGGACAAGAGAGCGTACATGTATGGCCTGCCGTATGAAGCGTACGAGAAGTTCAAGGTGCGCCGTTACGGCTTCCACGGCACGTCTCACCGTTATGTGACCGGACGTGCGATCGCACACCTTGCCGAAGCCGGCATCGCAAAAGAGAATGCGCGCGTCATTACCTGCCACCTTGGCAACGGTTCAAGCGTTTCCTGCTCGCGCGGCGGCAAGTGCGTGGACACCTCGATGGGCCTCACGCCCCTTGAGGGACCTCCGATGGGTACGCGCTGCGGCAGCATCGATCCGGCGATCGTTCCGTTCCTCATGGAGAAACTGAACCTCACGCCCGCGGAGATGGATACCTATATGAATAAGAAGAGCGGCATGTTGGGCATCTCCGGCGTATCTAGCGATTTCCGGGATCTCGATGCCGCCTCGAAAGAGGGCAACGAGCGCGCGGAACTGGCACTGCAAATGTTCGCCTATAAGGTGAAGCAGTACATCGGATCCTATGCGGCTGCGCTGAATGGCGTGGATGCGATCGTGTTCACGGCGGGCGTCGGCGAGAATGATCGCCGTATGCGCGAGATGATCCTGTCCGATATGGATTTCCTCGGCGTGCAGGTGGACTTCAATTATAACGCGGAATGCCCGCGCGGCGAAGAGGTCGAACTCTCCACAAAGGAAAGCAAAGTGCATGTGTATGTGATCCCGACGGATGAAGAAATGACCATTGCTCACGATACTGCGGCACTCGCCCTGTAAAGCATAGGACGCGTCCCAGGTCACGAACGGCTCAATTCGGAAAGAAAGGCCGCATCCGGCCTTTCTTTCCTCGTTTTCGAGGCCGCACCGAATCATTTGATCTCAATGCTGAAACGAACTGGAGTACGAATCTCATGAATCGCTTTGTCCTGAAAGAACAGATCGATGAAACCGCGGCAGCGTCGCTTGAAGCCGCCTTGTCCATCCGTGCGGAGACGGCGCGCGCACTGTGCATTCGCGGCATCACAACAGCGGCGCAGGCAGAGACGTACATTCGTCCGTCGTTTTCCGATCTGCATGATCCGCTGCTTTTGCCGGATATACAGCCTGCGCTGGAACGAATCCGCAGAGCGATCCAATCGCATGAACGCATCTGCATCTACGGGGATTATGATGCGGACGGCGTCTGCGCTACATCGATACTCTACTTGCAGCTTCGTGCAATGGGAGCCGACGTGGAGTGCTTTGTCCCTTCTCGCCATGAAGATGGGTATGGTATGCATACGCATACGGTCGAATTGCTCTGCGAGAATGGCGTTGACCTTATCATAACCGTCGACAACGGGATTACGGCCATTGACGAGATCGCGCTTTGTACGGAGTATGGTGTGGATGTGATCGTTACGGACCATCATATACCGCGTGAAACTCTACCTGCTTGCTGCGCTGTTGTAGCTGCTTCGCGAACGGATTCCGCGTATCCGTATGGAGAACTGTGCGGCGCAGGGATCGCCTATAAGCTGGCTTGCGCTCTTGCAGAACAAACCCTTAGCAATGAACTGCTGGGCCTTGCCGCTGTTGCTACGATGGCGGATGTCGTCCCGCTTGACGGTGAAAACCGCGTTATCGTCCAGTTGGGACTTCCGTACGCGGCGCAAAACCGCGGACTTTGCTCCCTGCTGCGCACGGCAGGGCAAACCGGAGAACTGGATGCACAGGCCTTGGCGTTTCTTCTTGCCCCCCGTTTGAATGCGGCCGGACGCATGGGAGACGCCTCGCGCGCAATTTCCCTGCTTGTTTCAAAGAGCGACTATGAGGCGCAGCGCCTGAGCGAAAGTCTGCAGGAGGATAACACGCGCCGACGTGCGGATGAGACAAAGGTGCTGCACGATATTTATGAACGATTTTCGGAACAGGAACTCAGAAGCCGCAAAGCGATCGTGGTATTCGGTGCGGGGTGGAACGTCGGCGTGTTGGGTATCGCCGCATCAAGACTGTGCGAGCAGCTGTATCGCCCTGTGATCCTGTTTACGGAACATAAGGAGTACTGGACCGGCTCCGGGAGAAGCATGCCGGGTATCCATCTTCATGATTCGCTGCTGCCGTTCAGCGATCGTTTTGAGCGTTTCGGAGGCCATGCGCGCGCCGTGGGCGTGACGATCGAGCCGAGCCGCTTTGAAAAGTTCGTTTCGGATTATACGGCTTATATGGAGAAGACCTATGCTGAGGAAGTGTTTGTTCCAACGTATACATATGAACAAACGCTCCGGCTCTCGTCTCTTTCCGTAGAACTTGTCGAAGAATTGAAACTACTCGCCCCGTTTGGAGAGGGAAATCCCATTCCCCGTTTTTTGCTGCAGGACGTCGCGCTTCGTGATTCCCGAAAAATCGGGAAGAACGGCGAACATTTGGATGCAGTTGCTTCGCAGGGGGAGACAAGCGTGCGTCTTGTGGGATTCCGCCAAGGCGGTTTGGCGGATCGGCTGCCGAAAACCGCCCGCTGCGATCTCGTCTGCACCTTGCAGAACAACACTTTTCGCGGCAATACAAAACCGGAATTGCTGCTGATAGCGTGTAATACTGCGGAGAAAATGGGCGATGATCAGCCTGATCATGAGAATATACCAAAAATAATAGGTGCAATTCTGCAAGAAGTGCGCTATAATAAAATGGTAAACTGTGATATACTGTGTGATTTGTTTCTCCGTCTGGAGTGCATGGGCGCGATGGATGCAAAGGAATTCACCTTGGAGCAAATGCGCGCATTGTATCGCAGGCTGCGTCGGCGCCTGCAGGAGAACGCAGAATTTTTTGCTTGTGAAGAACCGCCTTTGAATGTGCTCTTTGCATTGAGTGTGTTTTTGGAACTCGGCTTCTTTTCTGTCGATCCTGACAGCGGAACAATCAGAGAAGCGGAGAACCGTGCCGGACGGTCTTTGAGCGAGAGCAGACTGTATACTGCGATTCTCGCGATTTCGAAATAAACATTGACGGAGGTATCACCATGGATTTGAAAGAAAAAATCCGAAGCATCCCCGATTTTCCTGTGAAAGGCGTTCTTTTTCGTGATATTACGACCTTGCTCAAGGATAAGGAAGGCTATCATGAGCTGATCGACCGCATGGCCGATTCCCTGAAAGGCAAAGAGATCGATCTCGTGATTGGACCCGAAGCACGCGGTTTCGTCATGGGCTCCGCCTTGGCGTACGCAATCGGCGCAGGTTTTGTTGTCGCTCGGAAACCCGGAAAGCTTCCGTGCAAAACGATGCGTTTCGAATATGGCTTGGAATACGGTTCCGACGTGTTGGAGATTCATGAAGATGCGATTCAGCCCGGGCAGCGCGTTGTGATCGTTGACGATTTGCTTGCCACTGGTGGAACCGCGCTCGCAACGGCAAAGCTCGTCGAGCAGGCGGGCGGCATCGTTGTCGGCATGCGTTTTGCGATCGAACTTTGTTCCGAATTTGATGCGCGTAAAGCACTGGAAGGATACGATGTAGAGTCGATCTTGAAATACTGAGCATCGCTCCGTACAAGAGCCTTATATTAAAATCAACGGGTCGCCGTTGATTTTTTAAATCCGCTGCAATATCAAGATGCGAACAGCAATTGAAAGGAGGAAACGGATTGGAATCGCTCGTCAAACGGTTTTCCGAAAAATACACGCCGGAAGAAACGGAACGGTTTCAGCGCGCGTTGGAGTTTGCAACGAAGCACCACGAAGGTCAAAAACGCGAGTCCGGAGAGTCCTATATTACGCATCCTATCGCTGTAGCGAGTATCGTGATGGATATGGGAATGGACGCAGCGAGTGTGACGGCTGCGATCCTGCATGACACGGTCGAAGACTGTGCTGACGTGGAACTTGCGGATATCGAACGAGAGTTCGGCGCCGATGTTGCAATGCTCGTCGACGGTGTTACGAAACTGACCATTTCCGGCAAGCAGACGTATATCACGAAAAAGCAGGAACAAGCGGAGAACCTCAGAAAACTGTTCCTTGCCATTGCCGCGGACGTGCGCGTCGTTATTATTAAGCTTGCGGATCGTCTGCATAATATGCGAACGATCGCCTATTGCAATCCGTACAAACGTGTGCGCAAGGCGAAAGAAACACTTGAAGTCTATGCGCCGCTTGCACACCGTTTCGGCATGGGTGCGATCAAGGGTGAGTTGGAAGACCTATCCTTTATGTACTTGATGCCGCAAGAATACGATGCGATCAAGAAGGAGTTTAACGAGCGCAAGAACGAACGCGAAGCCGTTCTGAACGAGGCAATGCGGAAGATCGGCGTTCAGTTGGAGGATGCGGGCATATCCGCGACGATCAGCGGGCGGCCGAAGCATCTGTACAGCGTATATCGCAAAATGCAGCGTGCGAATTGCAGCATGAACGAGGTGTATGACCTGATCGCGATCCGCGTGATCGTAGACTCGATCAACGACTGTTATGCTTCGCTCGGTGTGATCCATGCAAACTGGAAACCCTTGCCCGGACGGTTTAAGGATTATATCGCTACGCCTAAGCCGAATATGTATCGTTCCCTTCATACAACGCTTCTTGCGGAGAACGGCATTCCTTTTGAAGTGCAGATTCGAACGTATGAAATGCATCGAACAGCGGAATACGGTATTGCCGCGCATTGGATGTATAAAGAGGGAAGAACCGTTCGTAGTGTTCTGGACCGCAAGACAAGCTGGCTTCGACAGATCATTGAGGCCAAAGATACAACGGAAGACAGCAAAGAGTTTGTCGATAATATTCTGAAAGACTTCTTAGGGGAATATGTCTTTGTGCTCACGCCGCGCGGCGAGATCTTTGATTTGCCCAAAGGATCGACCCCCTTGGACTTTGCGTACCGCATCCATACAAATATCGGCCACCATTGCCAGATGGCCAAAGTGAACGGGAATATTGTCCGCCTCGATTACAAGCTCAAGACCAACGATATGGTCGAGATCATCACGTCCAACAGTCAAAACGGTCCAAGCCGCGATTGGCTGAATATTGTAAAAACGCAGTCTGCCCGAAACAAGATCCGTCAATGGTTCAAGAAGGAGAACCGAGAGGAGAATATCCAGCGCGGACGGGAGATGCTCGAAAATGCGGCGAAACGGCAGGGCATGCTGCTGAGCGATCTGCTTAAGCCGGATGCCGCGGCGCCGGTGCTGCAGCGCCTCAATATGAATACGCTTGAGGATCTGTATTCCGCGATCGGCTTTGGCGGCGTTTCCTCTGGTCAGGCGCTTCATAAGCTGATTGACCAGCATAATAAAACCGAAAAAGCGGAGGCGATTGCTGCAAAGCTCACGGTGGAAGAGCCGCCGGAAAAGCCGCAAAAGCCGAAGAATGTCCCGTATAATGGCGTAGTCGTTCATGGAGACCCGGGGATGGCTGTTCGCTTTGGAAATTGCTGCAATCCTTTACCGGGAGATCCGATCATTGGATATATCACGCGGGGCCGGGGTGTTTCGGTGCATCGAGCGGACTGCCCCAACGTGGAAAACCTGTATAAAGAGCAGGATCGGATCATTGAGGTCGAATGGGCGATCGGAGCGAACAGCCCGTTCAACGCCTCGGTACAGATCCACGCGGACAATCGGCCGGGAACGATCCTTGAGATATCCGCCTTGCTTTCCGGGTTGAATATCAGCATTCAGGGTTTGAACGGCAAACCGTCGCATGATGGAAGTTATGTTGTTGAGATGACGTTTGTCGTTAATAATGCGGAGCAACTCAGCTATATTATCCGCAATCTGAAAAACCTTAAATGTGTCAACGAGGTCTATCGAATCCACCATTAAGGAGCGGAGTGTTATACGATGCGCGCTGTAGTGCAGAGAGTGAATGAGGCAAGTGTAAGCGTATCAGGCCAAACCGTTGGAAGCGTCGGAAACGGTTTACTCGTGTATCTCGGCGTGATGCAGGACGATACGCTGTTGGATGTCCAATACTTGGCGGACAAGCTGCTGCATCTTCGTATTTTTGATGATGATACAGGCACGCCGAACCTCTGCCTGCTGGATGTATCGGGCGAACTGTTGCTTGTTTCTCAGTTTACGCTGTGTGCAGATGCACGAAAGGGAAGGAGACCGAGTTATGCAGCGGCGGCGAGACCGGAGCTTGCAAAAAACCTTTATGAAGCGATGGCCGAACTGCTTGCGAAAGCGGTAACCGTGCAGACGGGAGTTTTTCGGGCGGACATGCAGGTATTCTCCGTCAACGATGGACCGCTTACCATTCTTCTTGACAGCAGGAGGCAGTTTTGATGCAGATTAGAACGATCCCGTGCGGACCGCTTCAAGTGAATACGTACATCGCCTACGCGGACCATCAGCAGAACGCGGTTGTAATTGACCCCGGCGACCCTGCGCCCATATTGCAGACGCTGCAAACGCACGGACTGATTTGTGAGGCGATTTTGCTTACGCACGGACATTTCGATCATATATTCGGACTTGCCGGCTTGCACGAAGCAACGCGGGCGGCAGTCTATGTTCATGAAGCGGATGCCGTGATGCTCGGCGACAGCAATGAATCGCTCGCCATACCATTTGCCGGAATAGAACTTCCCGAGGTTCAGGCTGACGTTCTGCTCCGCGATGGAGACCTTGTACAAACGGGCGGACTGTTGTTTCGTGTGCTGCATACGCCCGGACATACAATGGGAGGCGTGTGTTATCTTGAGGAGGCGGAGCAGGCAGCCTTCTGCGGCGACACGGTGTTTTTTGAAAGCATCGGACGGACGGATTTTCCGCATTCCGATCCTGCCTTGCTCATCCGCTCGATCCAACGGAAACTGCTGCCGCTGGATGACGCCGTTGCGCTGTTTCCAGGACACGGCAATCCTACGACCATTGGTCATGAGCGGGCGTTCAATCCATACTTTCAAATCGGGGGCAGCCTGTTATGATCCTGCTTGAGACGAACAGACCGGAGTACCGCAACGATATTGCCGAGGAGATCCGACTGTTCTTTGGACAAACCGAGATCGTTCTTGCGGGGGAAGAAAATGGCGGGCAGCCCGAACTCAGCATTTCCGTGCAGCTTGCTGCTGCACCGGGATGTGCAACCGCCACCGCGAAATGCAGCGGCGCTATGCAGAGTGAGACGATAGCATTTGATGGCGCGGATCATTTGACTGTTAAGAGATTTGAGAAGCGAGCGGTCAAGATCGCGGTTTTTCGCTTACTGCAACAGCTTTTCCCACGAGTCATTCCGTGGGGGTCGCTAACGGGCATTCGACCCACGAAGCTGTTTCGTGAGTTGACGGTGCAGAGCGGTGCGGAAGCCGCCCGAGATGCATTTCTTCGCTTGTACGACGTAACACCGGACAAGATACGCCTGGCGGAATCTATTTGCGAGGCGCAGCGTGATATGATTGCCTCTGTCGGGGAACGGGATTTCGATGTTTATGTGAATATTCCGTTTTGCCCTACAAAGTGTTTGTATTGCTCTTTTCCCTCACAGATCCTCGGCAAAGAGGATGCGCTGACACCGTATTTAGAGAAGCTGTTTATCGATATTTCCGAGGGTGCAGCGCTAATGCGGGAACGCGGCTATCGTCTGCGCTGCATGTATGTTGGCGGCGGGACGCCGACGGTGCTTTCCACAGAGCAGCTGGACCGTCTTATATCAACACTGAAGATCTGTTATGGTTCGCTCGGTAATGAGATTACGGTTGAGGCGGGGCGGCCGGATACGATCACGGAGGATAAATTGCTTGTTCTGCGCGAACATGGCGTGCAGCGCATCTCCATTAACCCACAGAGCATGAATGATGATACGCTTTGCAGGATCGGCAGAGCACATACGGCCGACGACGTAGAGCGGGCGTTTTCTCTTGCGAGAAGCATTGGGTTTCCTGTCATCAATATGGATCTGATCGCTGGGCTTCCTGGCGAACATGTCGACGATTTTTGCGGGTCGCTGCAAAGAGTGCAGCGGCTTTCACCGGAGAATATGACCGTACATACGCTCGCGATCAAACGTTCCTCGCGGCTCATCGAGCGGCTGGACGAATACCCCTTGCCGACCGCTTCAGATGTAGAACAAATGCTGAGCGCGGGAGCGGAAACGGCGCAGTCGCTCGGAATGCAGCCGTATTATATGTACCGCCAAAAGTATATGAGCGGCAATTTAGAAAACGTCGGCTATGCAAAGCAAGACTCAATATGTATGTATAATATTGATATGATGGAGGAGACGACAAATATTATGGCGCACGGCGCGAGCGCAATGAGCAAGCGCGTGTTTGGATATGAAAATCGGGTAGAACGGATCCCGAATCCCAAAGACGTCAAAACCTATTTTGATAAATTGCCAACGATCCTTTTGGAAAAGCGTGCGCTTTTTGATTGACAGAAGCGGGAAATTGACAGTATAATGAGCAAAAGGTCTGGAACAGGAGAGTAGCCGAAGAACGATATTTCAGAGAGCACGGCGTTAGCTGGAATCCGTGCATATCGGAGATCGGTGAACGGCACCTGCGAACCGCGCGGTCGAAAGGGAAGTACACCGCGACGCCTCGTCTGCGTTATCGGACAAAAGCGGAGCAAGAAATTGCTCAAATTGGGTGGCACCGCGGGTTTCCCGTCCCTTTTGTTGGATGTGAAACCCTTTTTTTATCGAAACGGAGGGAAATGCATTGGCTTATCAGGCGCCGAAAGGCACAAGAGACGTACTGCCGTCCGAGAGCTATCGTTGGCAGTATATTGAACAATTGATCCGTGACATTGCAAAAAAGTATGGCCTGCTCGAAGCGCGCACACCGGTGATCGAGCATACCGAGTTGTTTTTGCGCGGCGTCGGAAAAACGACGGATATCGTGCAGAAAGAGATGTATACGTTTTTGGATAAAGGAGACCGCTCTATCACGCTGAAACCGGAGGGAACGGCGGGCATGGTGCGGCTGTTTGTCGAGCACAACCTATTTGGCGAAGTGCAGCCGACCAAAATGTTTTATCTCACGAACCCCGTATTTCGCTATGAGAATCCGCAGGCAGGGCGGCTTCGCGAGCATCACCAGTTCGGAGTGGAGATATTCGGCGCACCGCGTCCGAGTGCCGACGCCGAATGCATTGCCATCGTGATCGAGCTTCTGAACAAAATCGGCTTGTCCGGTCTTGCCGTTCGTCTGAACAGCATCGGCTGCCCGGAGTGCAGACCGAAGTACCAGGAGGCTTTGCGTGAGTATCTGCGGGCAAATTACGATTCGCTTTGCGAGACCTGCAAAACACGGTATGAATTGAACCCGCTGCGGATCTTGGATTGCAAGAATGAGCGCTGTCAGAAGCTTTTGCAAAATGCGCCCGTGATCGGCGATTTTCTGTGCGATGACTGCAAAAAGCACATGGATGAGCTTTTGAAACGCTTGGAGCTCATGAATGTGCGCTATGAAATCACGCCGACGCTCGTGCGCGGACTTGATTACTACACGAAGACCGTATTTGAAGTGTTTTCCGATCGAATCGGTTCGCAAGGCGCGATTTGCGGCGGCGGGCGTTATGACGGCCTCGTAGAAGAATTGGGAGGGCCGAGCTGCCCGGGCGTCGGGTTTGGACTCGGCATGGAACGCCTGCTCATGCTCATGGATGAATGCGGCGTTGCGGTTCCAAAGCCCGAGCGATACGATCTGTATATCGCTGGACTTGGCGAGGCGGGCGATCTGAAGGCGTTCACACTTGCGCAGGAGCTTCGCGCACGGGGACTGGCTGTGGACACCGACCATGTCGGCAGAAGCGTGAAAGCGCAGATGAAATTTGCTGATAAGGCCGGCGCGCGATATGTGCTTGTGATCGGTGATAACGAGATCGAGTGCAACAAAGCAACCCTGAAGAATCTTCGCGGCGGCGAGAATAAGACGGTATCGCTGGATGCGGGCGAAATTGATAAGATGATACATTTGGAGGAACACTGATATGGCAGACCTATTGCAAGGCTGGAAGCGAAGCTGCTATTGCACGGAGCTTTCCAAAGAAGATGTCGGCAAGACCGTAACGCTGATGGGGTGGACAAACGTTCGCCGCGACCTTGGCGCGTTGATCTTTGTCCAACTGCGCGACCGCAGCGGACTTATGCAGATCGTATTTGATTCAAGCACGCTCTCAAAAGAGGATTTCGATCGTGCTTCGACGATTCGCTCTGAGTATGTTCTGGCGATTCGCGGCGAACTGGTGGAACGCACCGGAAACATGGTGAACAAAAACATGAAGACCGGCGAGGTCGAAGTGCTGGTTCGCGAGTTTAAGATCCTCAGTGCGTCCGAAACGCCGCCTTTTGAAATTGAGGACGATTGTAATGCAAATGAGGCGCTGCGCCTGAAATACCGCTATTTGGATCTCAGACGTCCCTGCATGCAGGAGAATCTCATGATGCGGCATAAGATCGCATTCTGTGCGCGCCGCTTCTTCTCCGAGAACGGATTCCTCGAGATCGAGACGCCGATCCTTACGGGCAGCACGCCGGAGGGTGCTCGCGATTACCTTGTGCCGAGCCGTGTGCACCCCGGCTGCTTTTATGCACTGCCGCAGAGCCCGCAGCTGTTCAAGCAGCTTCTTATGCTCTCAGGATACGATCGCTATATGCAGATCGCACGCTGCTTCCGCGATGAGGATCTGCGCGCAGATCGTCAGCCCGACTTTACGCAGATCGACCTCGAAATGTCGTTTGTCGAGGAAGATGATGTTATGGACGTCAACGAGCGCTTTCTCAAGCAACTGTTCAAGGAAACGCTAAACCTTGACATCCAGCTTCCGCTGCCGCGCATTCCCTATGATCAGGCAATGGCGCGCTTCGGTTCCGATAAGCCGGATACGCGGTTTGGCCTGGAACTCTGCGACCTCACCGATCTTGTAAAGGACTGCGGATTCAGCGTGTTCAAAAATGCGGTCGAAGCGGGCGGCAGCGTCCGCTGCATCAACGTCAAGGGCGGAACTGCACATTTCTCCCGCAAAGAGATCGATGCCATGGGCGAATATGTGAAAACGTACCGCGCAAAGGGGCTCGCTTGGATCAACGCAAAGGCGGAAGGCGTGCAGTCCCCGATCGCAAAGTTCCTTACCGAAGAGGAGCTCCACGCGATCCTTGATCGTGCCGGCGTCGAAACCGGCGACCTCGTATTCATCGTTGCGGATCGGAACGATATTGTGTTCGCGTCGCTCGGCGCACTGCGCTTGAAGGTGGCGGACAAGCTCGAATTGATCCCCGAGAATCAGTTCAATTTGCTCTGGGTGACGGATTTTCCGCAGTTTGAGTGGAGTGAAGAAGAGAATCGGTATATGGCGATGCACCATCCCTTTACGAGCCCGAAGGATGAGGACATGGATAAGCTGGAGACCGATCCGGGCAGCGTCCACGCAAAGGCATACGACATCGTGCTCAATGGCGTTGAAATCGGCGGCGGTTCTATCCGTATCCACTCGAGCGAGCTGCAGGAACGCATGTTCCGCGCTTTAGGCTTTACGAAGGAAGAAGCACAGAAACGTTTCGGCTTCCTACTGGATGCATTCCGGTTCGGACCGCCTCCGCATGGCGGACTGGCATACGGCCTCGACCGACTTGCAATGCTCATCTGCGGCACGGCCAGTATTCGCGACGTGATCGCGTTCCCGAAGGTGCAGAACGCTTCCTGCCCGCTGACCGGCGCGCCATACCCGGTTGAGGAAAAACAGCTGCGCGAACTGCACATTGCATGCACGGAGCGGGAATGAGCGATCAGGTGCATTCGGACGCATCAAAGCAGCATTACGGCACGGTTGTCGCATTGGACGGTGACCGCGCCGTGGTACGCTTTGCACGCGGTTCCATGTGTAAACACTGCGGCGCGTGCCTGGCCATCGGCGAAAAGGAAATGGAGCTGCACGTGAAGAATACGGAGAACGCGGCAGTCGGTGATGCGGTGATCGTTGAGCTGGCGCCGAAGAGCATCGTGAGCGCGAGTATGCTGGCTTATGTGTTCCCGCTGCTTGCATTGCTTCTAGGAATATGGTGCGGCCTTTCCGTATTTGGAGAACTCGGCGGGATCCTGTTGGGCCTTGTCTGTTGCCTGCTTGCTTATGGCGTGCTACGGTGTTTGGATCGTAGATTTGCAAATAAGCAGACATTTGCGCCGCGCATGTCGGCCTGTATAAAGAATACAAAGGAGGAAAACCAGTAATGGCAAAAGAGTTTACGACCGAGAACTTTGATACCGAGTTGCAGACGGACATTCCTGTGATGGCTGATTTTTGGGCGCCATGGTGTGGCCCGTGCCGGATGATCGGTCCTTTTGTCGAGCAGATCGCGGAAGAGTACGAAGGGAAAGCCGCTGTAGGAAAGATCAATGTCGATGAACAGACGGAACTTGCCGCGCGTTTTGGCGTTTCCACGATACCGACGATCCTTGTCTTCAAAAATGGAGAAATCGTAGAACGGGCGGTCGGTGCAAGAACGAAAGCCGCGCTTGCTGAGATGATCCAGAGGCATCTGTAATCAAGGAGCGAAAGGCTCGTGACTTTCGCTTCAGAAACGATATTGCAAATTCGCCTTGCTGCGGCTGTTCTGCATGAATGGCCGCAGTTATTTTAGATTGGTTGTTGACAGAAAGCGGCCTTGGTGCTAAAGTATCAGCAGAAAGGCGACTATTTTAGTCGGGATTAAAGCATGAAGCTGTCAACACGTAGTCGTTACGGACTGATCGCAGTTGTAGATCTCGCCCTTGCATATGGCGAGGGGCCGGTTTCGCTTGCAACGCTTGCGAACACGCAAGGGGTGTCCGAGTCATATCTTGAGCAGTTGCTGCGCGCACTGAAAAGCCAGGGTATCGTGGAAACTGTTCGCGGCGCCTCTGGAGGATATGTTTTGCGTGACGACCCGAAGACGCTTTCGGTCGGACGAGTCCTCGAGGTTCTGGAAGGCGGAACTGCGGTCGTGGATTGCGTTGGAACCGGAGAAGGCGGAGGGTGCGAGAATGCATGCATCTGTTCTGCACGGCCGCTGTTTCTCAGATTGCAGGCACGGATCGACGATGTTTTGAACTCAACTAGTGTTTGGGAACTTGCAAAAGACAATATTGAACAGAAAAGGCGGATCGAACATGCAAAAGGTTTATCTTGATAACGCGGCAACGACAAAAGTGCGGGATGAGGTCGTGGAGGCAATGCTGCCGTACTTTACGGAGTATTTTGGCAACCCTTCAAGCCTGCATCTGTTTGCGCGGGAAGCCGGCAAAGGACTGGACACCGCGCGCGCGCAGGTCGCAAAAGCATTGAATGCAAAGCCGGAAGAGATCATTTTTACCGGCGGCGGCAGCGAAAGCGATAACATGGTGCTGCGCGGCATCCCGGAAGCCTACAAGAAGAAAGGAAAGCATGTCATTACTTCCGCCGTCGAGCACCACGCAGTGCTGCACACGTTGGAAGCGATGGAGAAAGAGGGGCGCGTCGAGGTCACGTATCTGCCGGTTGACGAGTACGGTATGGTCACGGCCGAGCAGGTGGAGAAGGCGATTCGCCCAGACACCGTGTTGGTTTCAATCATGTTTGCCAACAACGAAGTCGGAACCATCATGCCGATCGAGCAGATCGGCGAGACATGCAAAAAACACGGCGTTTTGTTCCATACGGATGCGGTACAGGCCGTCGGACATGTCCCGGTGGACGTTGAGAAGATGCATATCGACCTGTTATCGCTTTCAGGACATAAATTCCACGGACCGAAGGGCGTCGGCGCGCTGTATGTCAGGAAAGGCGTTCGTATTCCCGCGTTGATCCTTGGCGGTGCACAGGAAAGAAGAAAACGCGCGGGGACGGAGAATGTGCCGGGCATCGTCGGTATGGGAAAGGCCATCGAACTTGCAACGTCCGAACTGGAAGACAATGCGGCGAAGATGAAAGTGCTGCGCGATCGCCTGATCTTTGGAATCCCGGCACGCATCCCGGACGTTAAGCTCAACGGACATCCGACAGAACGGCTGCCGAACAACGTGAATTTCAGCATTCGTTTCATCGAGGGCGAATCGATCCTTCTGATGCTGGATCTGAACGGGATTGCTGCTTCCAGCGGTTCTGCATGCACGAGCGGTTCATTAGACCCCTCTCATGTATTGCTTGCAATGGGACTGTCGCATGAGGTCGCCCACGGCTCGCTTCGCCTGACGCTTTCCGAATTTACAACACCGGAAGAAATCGACTATGTGTTGGATACGCTTCCGCCGATTGTCGAAAAACTGCGCGCAATGTCGCCGCTCTATCATGGAGGTAATCACTAATGTACACTGAGAAAGTATTGGATCATTTTCAGCACCCCAGAAATGTTGGCGAGCTCAAGGATGCCAACGGCGTCGGCATGGTCGGCAACGCAAAGTGCGGTGATATCATGCAGATGTTTATTAAGGTCAACGATGACGAAATCATTGAAGACGTGAGCTTCAAGACCTTTGGATGCGGAGCGGCAGTCGCGACCTCATCTATGGCGACGGAGATGATCAAAGGAAAGTCGGTCGACGACGCGTTGAAGCTCTCCAATGCCGCTGTTGTCGAAGCACTTGAAGGTCTGCCGCCGCAGAAACTGCATTGCTCCGTTCTCGCAGAAGAGGCCGTTAAAGCGGCAGTCGAAGACTATCGCAAGAAAAAAGCGGAAAAAGCTGGAGAAGACTGCACGGAAACGAAATAAATCGTTTCAGGATAGAAATCATTTCCGCGAATGACCTTGTCCGAATGTGCCGATACTACCGATGTAGCGCAAAGCAATGAAAGACGAGGTGAAAGTGCATGAAATCTCTTGCAATGGGACTCGGCATGGTTGCAGGTGCTGCAATTACGCTGACGGTCGTGACGTCGCTATATCCGGATGTTCCGCGTCGTATGATGCGCGACGGACGCCGCATGGTGCGCGATACGCGCAGAACGATTTGTAATCTGGGCGACATGATCGGAAAGTGAATGTGTAAGCCGGCGTTGATACGTCGGCTTTCCGTTTCAGAAGCCTGAACCTTGCATCTGCAATTCGTTCCGGCCGGCAATGGGCGGTCCAGGAAAGAAACTCTTGACGCGCTTTGACGAAACCGATAAAATAGATACTATCAACTACGAAAGGTATCTTTGTAATAATGAGTAGTAATGTCATGAGCGGCGTAGGTTCCTTTTTTTCCAGCTATGGTTTGCTGATCATCCTTATGGTCGCGATGTTTGCGATCATGATCATTCCTCAGCGCAGACGCGATAAGAAAGTGAAGGAGATGCTTGCTGCATTGAAGCCCGGTGATCGCGTACGCACCATTGGCGGTATTTACGGCACGATCAGCTCCATCCGCGACGACGTGGTGGTTCTCGCAGTCGGTCCCGATAAGGTGAAACTCGTGTTTGCCCGCGGCGCAATCTCTCAGGTCGAGGATGCCGGTGTTGAGAATACGATGGACGAGACCGTTAAGGGCTGAGAAGACCGTTGATATAAGTTTTGTACAGAAATATTCCCGATGCGGATCGCATCGGGAATATTTTTATTTGTTCGGAACTATGATATACACGGAGGTGCGTTATGAGAAGAAAGACTTCATCCAGATCCGATTCGGCATTCGGTACGCAGGCGCTTTGCTGCATTCGCGCAGCATTGCTTGCGTGCATTGCGACTGCGGCACTGATTCTCGTTCTGGCGTTTCTGCTCAGGTGGGACGTTGTTCCGCTTGCATCCGTTCGATTCGTCAACGTGTTGATAAAGGCGGCCAGCGCCTGCTTCGCAGGCCTGCTTTGCGTCAGATTCATAGAACGCAAGGCGTGGCTGTTTGGTGGTTTTGCGGGAATGCTGTATATTCTGCTCGCTTACATCGTTTTTGCAATGATTGAGAGAGAATTCAGCTTCAGTTGGAACGCCGTCTCAGACTTAGCGCTTGGATTTGCGTGCGGCATGGGAACCGCTGTGATCTGCCGGCTGCTCTCTGACATTCGAAGCCAGCGTGAGTAATCGCCCGAGTGCCGTTAGCCTTCCATGACGCGTTTTGCAATGGAATTGTCAACGAGCTTTGAAAACGGAGGACGTGCGCTGAGCTCCCCGGATCCGGCGATGACGTCGAGCAGGCGCTCATAGTCATCCTCATACATTTCGGGCTCGGTTTTCCAGGAATCCGTTGCACGGTAGCTTTGCGCAACAATCATAAGACTTTCGATTGTGCTGTCAGGGAAGAACGGCTGCATGGCTTCGGCTATCTCCTGATCGCTTGCGGTCTGTATCCAGCACTGCGCTTTATAGATGGCCGAGAGGAAGCCTTCGATCATCACAGCGTCGTTTTCAATCGTTTCTCCGCGCGCAAGGTAAACTGTATAGGGAACGTTTCCCGACTCCAAGCCTACGTTTGCAACAACATAACCCTTGCCGGCAAGCGCAAATTCCGTTGCCGTCGGCTCAAAAAGCGTAACATAATCGCCGGTGCCGCCCTCGAACGCACCGCCCATCAGATTGAACTGGATCGAATCGATCACTTCGACGTCAACGTTCGGCTCCAGGCCGTGCGAACGCAGAACATAGTGCAGCGTCATGAGCGGCATGCCGCCGGCTCTGCCGCCGATCACGCTTTTACCCTTCAGCGACTCCCAGGAAAACCGATCCGCTTCGTCGATTCGGCTCACCAAAAAAGAGCCGTCCCGTTTTGTCAATTGGCCCACGATGACCGGATAATCGGTCTTTCCCTCGTTGTAGACGTACACGCCGGTTTCCGGCCCGGCAAGGCAAAGATCCGCCTGCCCCGCAAGCAGCGCGGTCATGGCTTTGTCTGAACCGCCTGATGTGGTAAGAACAACGTGCAGACCGGCTTCCTCGAAATACCCTTTTGAAATCGCTACATACTGCGGTGCATAGAATACGGAGCGCGTTACTTCATGTAATTGAATGGTTCTGAACGATGGCTCGCTCGCGCAGGCCGTACTCACGAGGATGAGCAGCAAAAGTGTGACGATGGTAAGCAGAAATCTTCGTTTCAATTTCAAATCCTCCCTATACAGTTTCGGTTTTATGCTATGCTGCTGCGAATAAAAGTGTGAAACGGCGTATCTCCGCAAACGGAATCGAGGTGGGGCATCGGAGATTTTTATGCAGGGCAACAGGTTGTATTTGAAAAACGGATGGCAATCGGGTATAATATCGGAAAGCAATGCGGAGGAGGACTTTGATGGATATCCGAAACGATACGCAGCAGTTTTCGCTGCCAAAGGAGAACCGAACAACGAGAGATATTCTGATGGCCGTCTATAATTCCATGCGGGAAAAGGGATATGATCCGGTCAATCAAATCGTTGGCTATTTGCTTTCGGGCGATCCAACCTATATAACGAGCTACAACAATTCAAGATATCTGATTTCCAGAATGGAGCGGGACGAGCTGTTGGAAGAGCTTGTAAAGTTTTATGTAGCCAACCAGAGGGTGGACTGATGCGAAGAGTATTGGCGCTCGACGTTGGAGATCGCCGCATCGGAATAGCGGTGAGCGATCCGCTCGGTATGACGGCGCAAGGCCTTGAGACCTATACGCGGAAGGAGAACGATCTTGAGGCGGATGTGGCGTATGTTGTTCGGCTTCTGAATAACTATGAGCCCGTGATGCTGCTTTGCGGTATGCCGCGCAACATGGATGGAAGCTACGGCATGCAGGCGGAAAAGGTAAGGTCTTTTGCGGATGCTGTGCTCGCGGCATGGAACGGCCCGCACGACTTCATTGATGAGCGGTTAACAACGGTTTCCGCGGAACGCGTGCTTCTCAATGCGGACGTCAGCAGAAAAAAGCGGAAACAGGTCGTAGACAAGCTGGCGGCTGTCGTAATCTTGCAGGCATACTTGGACAGCGGACGTTATCAAGGCTGAAACGGGAAAGGAAACAGAATATGGAAGAGAACACGATTGTCACTTTGTTGGATGAAAACGGAAAAGAAGTTCAGTTTGATCTTGTGATGACGTTTGATTACGAGGGCAAGCGTTATGCCGCGCTGCTGCCGATGGATGATGTGGACGGTGTCGCAGACGATGAAGTCGTGCTCCTTGAAATCGTGAGGGAAGGCGGAGACGAAACATATCGGGCGATTGAAAATCCCGTGCTGCTTGACGAAGTGTTCCATGAGTTTATCGAACTGTTCGACGAGACCTTCGACGACGAAGAAGATGAATGAAATGCCGCAATTGCGGTAAATATTGACGACAAGGGGCTTGCATTACTGCGAGCCTCTGTGCTATACTACGCAAGGTATCACGCACTTTTGTGGATTTTCGGGCTCGTGCCGTTATGGTTCCCCGGAAATAAGAAGCAAAAGGTGGAAGAATAACGAGGAGGTATATAAACCATGTCCGTGATTTCCATGAAGCAGCTGTTGGAGGCCGGTGTACATTTCGGTCACCAGACCCGTCGTTGGAACCCGAAGATGAAGGAATACATCTTCACCGAGCGCAATGGCATTTACATCATCGATCTTCAGAAAACCGTCAAGAAAATCGAAGAAGCGTATTACTTTGTCCGTGATCTTGCGATGGAAGACAAGACCATTCTGTTCGTCGGCACGAAAAAGCAGGCGCAGGAATCCATCGAGCAGGAAGCAAAGCGCTGCGACATGTACTATGTTAACCAGCGTTGGCTCGGCGGCATGCTGACCAACTTCAAGACCATCCAGGGCCGTATTGCACGTCTGCGCAAGATCGAGCAGATGGAAGCAACCGGCGAGTTTGACCTTCTCCCGAAGAAGGAAGTCATTCAGCTCAAGCTGGAGCAGTCCAAGCTCGAGAAGAACCTTGGCGGCATCAAGGAGATGAAAAAGCTCCCCGGCGCGCTGTTCATCGTTGACCCGCGCAAAGAGCACATTGCCGTTGCGGAAGCCCGCACGCTGCATATTCCGATCGTTGCGATCATCGACACCAACTGTGACCCCGATGAAGTCGATTACCCCATTCCGGGCAACGATGACGCGATCCGCGCGGTCAAGCTGATCACCGCGAAGATGGCAGACGCCGTCCTCGAGGGCAAGCAGGGTGAGCAGATGAATGATGAGGCTGAGGCAGCAGAAACGACAGAAGAAGCCGCTGAGTAAGCAACAGGAGGAATTCAACAATGTTTACAGCAAAGGATGTTATGGCACTGCGCGAGCGCACCGGCGCTGGCATGATGGATTGCAAAAAGGCATTGACCGAGTGCAATGGCGACGCTGAGAAAGCGATCGACTTCCTGCGCGAAAAGGGTCTTGCCGCAGCCGCCAAGAAGGCAGGCCGTATTGCGGCGGAAGGCATTGTCGGAAGCTACATGACCGATGATCGTAAAGTGGGCGTCATCGTTGAGGTCAACTGTGAGACGGACTTCGTCGCAAAGACCGACGATTTTAAAGCGTTTGTTGCAACGATCGCAAAGCAGATCGCTGTAAAGAACCCTGCGACCGTGGAAGAGCTCATGGAGCAGACGCTTGTTGACGATCCGGCAAAGACCGTGAACATGCTGCTCAACGAGGCGGTTGCAAAGATCGGTGAGAAGATCAGCATTCGCCGTTTCCAGCGTGCTGAGGGTGTGGTGGATACCTACGTTCACCTCGGCGGCAAGATCGGCGTACTTGTTGACGTCGAGGGTGAAGCCGTCGCAGAGAAACTGCACGACGTCGCGATGCAGATCGCGGCAGCGAAGCCGAATTGCATTTCCAGAGACGATGTGAACCAGGCTGATGTTGAGAAGGAGAAAGAAATTCTCCGCGCACAGGCGCTTAACGAGCCGAAGCCGAAGCCGGAAGCAATCATCGAGAAGATGGTTAACGGCCGAATCGAGAAGTACTACAAAGAAGTCTGCCTGATGGAGCAGCCCTTTGTTAAGGATCAGGATCAGTCGGTCGGTCAGATGGTCGGCGGCGCTTTCAAGGTTCTCTCCTTCACGCGCTTTGAAATGGGCGAAGGCCTTCAGAAGCGTGAGGACAACTTTGCTGAAGAAGTGATGAGCCAGACCAAAGCGTAACGAATACGAAACGAAAAGGAACACGGCAGCGTGTTCCTTTTTTGCAAGGAAGGAGGCCTGTTCGTGTACCAACGGGTGTTATTGAAGGTCAGCGGTGAAGCGTTGTCATCTGAGCGCACGCCGCTTTGTCAGGAAACCATTGAAAAGACCGCTTCAGATATTGCGTATCTGCAAAAGAAAGGCGTCGAGATCGGTATTGTTGTGGGCGGCGGGAATATTCTGCGTGGACGCAGCAGCGGCCAGATGGAACGCAATCGGGCAGACCACATGGGAATGCTTGCAACTGCGATCAACGCCTTAGCGTTGCAGGATGCGCTTGAACGGATGCAAATACCCTGCGTCGTCTTGTCCGCTGCTGAGATGCCGAAGTTTTGCGACACCTATACTTCGAGAGCGGCGAGAGAGCATTTGCGGCAACACCATGTCGTCATTTTTGCCTGCGGAACGGGCTGTCCGTTTTTCTCTACGGACACGGGCGCTGCGCTGCGCGCAGCTGAGATCGGCGCGGATGTTCTGCTGCTTGCGAAGAATATCGACGCAGTTTATTCTGCGGATCCGAGGATCGACCCCGAAGCGAAGCCGTATTCGCATCTTACCTATGATAAGGTTATCCGGGACGATCTGAAAGCAACGGACATTACGGCAATTACACTCTGCCGCGAGCAAAAGATCCCGATCCATGTATTTGAACTCGCAGGAATCCGGGCGATGTTTGATGGGGCAGAAATGGGAACAATTATCGACGATATCGGTTAGGGCTTGAATCAAGTCAAGCAAATATTGTAAAATAAACTGACGACGCAAACAGGAGGATAGAGTTTCATGCCTACAGAGATTTTAGATTCGACCAGAGAACGTATGAGCAAAACGATCTCCGTTTTGGAGCAGGAGCTGAATGGCCTGCGCGCCGGACGCGCGAATCCGCAGCTTCTTGACCGCTTGATGGTCGATTACTACGGAACGCCGACGCCGATTCAGCAGATCGGAAATATCAGCACACCTGAGCCCAGAATGCTGATCATCTCCGTTTGGGACCAGAAGGCGATCCCGGCTGTTGAAAAAGCGATCCAGAAATCTGATCTCGGCATCAACCCGAGCAACGATGGCAGAGTCATCCGACTTGTGTTTCCGGAGCTCACGGAAGAACGGCGCAAAGAACTCGTAAAGGTCGTTCGCAAGCGCGGCGAAGAAGCAAAGGTAGCGATCCGTTCGATCCGCCGCGACGCCAATGAGCAGACAAAGAAACAGCAAAAGGATAACCTTTTGACAGAGGACGATCAGAAACGTCTGGAAGAGAAAATCCAGAAAATGACGGACGAAGTCATTAAGGATATTGACGCCATCCTTTCCAAAAAGGAGAAGGAGATTCTTTCGGTTTGAGCGGCTGCATTGGTCTATCGCTGGAACAGGCAACCGAGCGGCTCAAGATGCAAAACCTTACCTGCCGCACGTTGGAGGTGCGATGCCGTAAAGGCGCGCCGGGCAGCGAAGCGCGTGTCATTTCTGAACGCGTGGAGCAGGACGGGGAAGTGCTGTTGCTGTATTCCTGCTTTTTAACAACACCGGAAACTGTATGAGCTTTTCAAGATGCAAAGCGGAACGGATTCCGCTTTGCATCTCAATTTATGAGGGACCCCATGGCTAAGTATTCTAGAGAACAGATCGAAGCGTTTGGGCTTCAGCCGGATCGGCTGCCGCAGCATGTTGCCATCATCATGGATGGAAACGGTCGATGGGCGAAGTCCAAAAACCTCCCGCGCGCGCTCGGACATCGGGCCGGCGTAGCAAGGCTCAAAGGCATCATTCGCCTCTCTTCCGATCTTGGCATTCGTGCGCTTTCGCTCTATGCTTTTTCCACGGAGAATTGGAAACGTCCTGCCGATGAGATCAATACGCTCTGCAGCTTGTTTGTCGAATTCTTTATGAAGGAGTTTGACGAACTGAATGAAAATGCCGTTTGCATTCGTGCTTTGGGCGAGACGCATCGCTTTCCAGAGCGCGTATATGAACTCATTGCGGATGCGGAGAAACGCACAAAGGAGAATCAGGGACTAAAGCTGAATATCGCAATGAACTATGGAAGTCGCGATGAGATTCTGCGCGCAGCGAGACTTGCCGCGGCGGAGACCGAAGGTGTCACAGCGGAGAGCTTTGAGAGACATTTGTATACATGCGGCCTTCCTGAACTCGATCTTTTAATCCGGACGAGCGGCGAACAGCGGCTTTCCAATTTTCTGCTGTATCAGGCGTCCTATGCCGAGTTGATTTTTGCTGATGAGTATTGGCCGGATTTTTCGGACGAGAAATACCTTGCGGTTTTACAGGAGTATTGCCGCCGCAAAAGAAGATTTGGTGGGTTGGAGGACGCAAAATGAAAGTACGTATTATTGTGGGAGTAATCCTGTCCGCGGCGTTGCTGGCTGTTCTTTCGCTTGGCGGATATGTGTTCCTTGCGGCAATATCGATCGTAGCATTTGTAGCGACGTATGAAACGGCGCACATTACAACGCAGCGCGGGTATCGACCGCATTCCTTGCCGGCGTACGTATTCGCGATCGGATTTCCGTTTGTGTATCATTTTGCAGGAACAACGACAATGCTCGTTTTTTATCTGAGCTGCATTGTCGCCTGTATGATCGGTCTCGTGCTTCGCAGACCGACAGAGCCGGAGAACATTCTAATTTCGCTTCTGATGTTTGTATATCCGATCAGCCTGCTGATCTGTATGCTGCTCGTTTACATGGATTTTGAACGTTCCGTCGCTCTGACGGCCGTTGCGTTGACGTTTGCCGCGCCGGCCTGCACGGATACCTTTGCTTATTTCGGAGGCACGCTGCTTGGAAAGCACAAACTGTGTCCCGCGATCAGTCCGAAGAAAACCGTGGAAGGCGCTGTTGCGGGGCTCATTGGCGGCGTTGCATTCGGTGCGCTTCTGATCCCGCTTCAAAAGCTGTGGGACGGCGTTGTTGATGCACCTTATCTGCTTGTCATCGGTTTGATTTGCGGCGTTTGCGCGCAGTTCGGCGATTTGTTTGCTTCTCTTCTCAAACGCTGGGCCGGAGTAAAAGACTTTTCAAGCATATTCCCGGAACACGGTGGCATCATGGATCGAATCGACAGTATCCTGCTTTGCGCACCTGTCGTACTCTGCCTGTTTACTATTTTGCGGCTGCTCGGAATATACTAATCAGACAAGAGATGTAAACGTATGGGGAAAAAGGTAACGGTACTCGGAAGCACTGGCTCGATCGGACGCCAGACGTTGGAGGTTATCGCGGCATCCAACGGAGAATATGAAGTTCTTGGCATCAGCGGCGATCGAAATACTGCGCTTCTGGCCGAACAGGCGTTGCGCTTTCGACCGCGGTATGTTGCCGCGAAAACCGCGATGGAACCGGATGGCCTTCCACAGGGGACGGAATTGCTCTGTGGGAGTGAAGGCGTCTGTGAACTTGCCGGCGCTGCGGAAGCGGATATCGTGGTTAATGGCATTTCCGGCTTTGCTGCGCTCCGACCGTTGCTCGCTGCGCTTAAGGCGGGGAAACGTGTCGCACTTGCAAACAAAGAGAGCGTTGTGTGCGGCAAAAAGCTTGTCGACGCTGCGCTGAAAGCAAACGGCGGAGAGATTATGCCCGTGGACAGCGAACAATCCGCGCTGTTCCAATGTATGAAGGGCGGCGAGCGCCGAGAGATCCGAAAGCTGCTGCTCACAGCGTCGGGCGGCAGATTTTGGAACCGCCCGTTTGCAGCATTGGCGGAGATCACGCTCGAGGAGGCGCTGTCTCATCCAACGTGGAACATGGGGCAGAAGATAACAATTGATTCCGCAACCTTGTTTAACAAAGGGCTTGAAGTGATCGAGGCAAGTTATTTGTTCGACATCCCTGGAGAGCGTATCGAAGTCTTGATCCATCCGCAGTCCGTTGTACATTCCCTTGTGGAGTTTTGCGACGGTACAGTGATCGGAAACCTCAGCGTGCCCGACATGCGTCTGCCGATCCAATATGCGTTGACCTATCCGGAACGGAAGCCGTCCCCTTGCAGACGACTGTCGCTTGCGGATGTCGGTTCGTTGGAGTTTCATCCTGCGCCGGAGGAACGTTATCCTGCACTTCGCTTTGCGTATCGAGCGCTGCGCGAGGGCGGCACGATGCCTACAGTGTACAACGGTGCAAATGAAGCTGCGGTCAAGCTGTTCATGGAACGCCGGATACGGTTTACCGACATCTATGCGGCGGTCGAGTATGCCATGGAACGTCATATGCCTTCGCCGGTCGATTCACTCGAAACGGTGTTTGACGCCGACTGGGAAGCGCGTGCTTTGGTCGAAGCTTATTTCGGTCGATAATTCTATTAGGAAAGCTGGTGCTGCAACTTGAGCACAATTTTATCTGTGATCGGTGCGCTTATTCTGTTGTCCGTTTTAGTGACGGCACATGAATTTGGTCATTTCTTTGTCGGACGCAAGCTGGGCTTTGACATTGTAGAGTTTGCCGTGGGCATGGGTCCCACCCTTCTCAAAAAGGAGCGAAACGGCATTATCTACTCTCTCCGTGCTTTTCCGATTGGCGGCATGTGCCGATTCTTTGGCGAAGATGAAGCGGCGAGGGACAGTCGGTGCTTTAATGCACATCCGGCGTGGAAGAAGATTCTTGTCGTTGCTGCGGGTCCGGTGATGAACCTGCTGTTTGCGTTGCTTCTTTCGATCATCACGCTTACGGCTTACGGGAATTACATGCCTGCGGTTTACGAGGTGCCGGAAACGGACAGCCCGGCATACCAGGCCGGTTTGAGACCCGGCGATATTCTCTTGAAAATCGATGGGAAGGACATTGAGTTTTATAACGAAACCGCGACAATGATTCGAGCGATCCAGGACGATCAAACGGTGATCACGGTTTCACGCGAAGGAACGCGGTTGGATATACCTGTTACTGGTCTGTATAATGAGACGCTTGGCTACAATTATCTGGGGATTACTATGACGCCAACGCGTATTCGATACGGTTTTATTGGTTCGATCGGGCAGTCATTTCGATATATTGGGAGCATCGTGCGTTCGACATTCTCTTTTTTCGGAACGCTATTTCGCGGACAGGTGCAGTCTACGGATGTAGCGGGCCCGGTCGGCACGATCGCGTATATCAGTGAGGCGGTTCGATACGGTCTCGAAACTGTGCTGCAATTCGCCGTGCTGATCAATGTCAGCCTAGGTATTTTTAATCTGCTTCCGATCCCCGCTCTGGACGGCGGCAGACTTGTTTTTCTCATTGTTGAGGCTGTGCGCGGCAAGCCGATTGATGCGGAGAAAGAGGGTATGGTGCATTTTATCGGATTGATCGCATTGTTTGCGCTTATCATATTTTTGACCTATAATGATATTATGACTTTGATTCGGGGATAAGCACGCTATGCAGACAACCAGGGTGGTACAGGTGGGAACGGTATCGGTCGGCGGAGATGCACCGGTCAGCGTTCAATCCATGACGAATACCGATACCAGAGATGTTGAAGCAACGGTTCGGCAGATTCTTGCACTGGAAAGCGCGGGCTGTGACATTGTTCGTGCTTCCGTTTATGATTGCCGTTGTGCGGAGTCTTTTTCCGCAATTCGGGAAAGGATCCATATCCCGCTTGTTGCAGACGTGCATTTTGACCATCGCCTTGCTATTTTAGCCATTGAACATGGAGCGGATAAGCTGCGGATCAATCCCGGTAATATCGGCGGTCCGGAAAATGTAAAGAAGCTTGTAGATTGCGCAAAGGCGCATCATATCCCGATTCGCATCGGTGTGAATGCAGGATCGCTTGAGGCGGATCTCAAGCAAAAATACGGCGCGGCATCACCGGAGGCAATGGTCGAAAGCGCACTGAGACATGTGCGTATGCTGGAGCAAGCGGGGTTCCACGATACCGTGATCTCCCTGAAAGCCTCGACAGTCGCTAACACCGTCGCTGCCTATCGACGCATGGCGGAGCTTGTGGATTACCCGTTGCACATTGGAGTTACGGAAACGGGCAGCGTCGCGAACGGGATCATCAAGTCGGCAATCGGGATCGGCGCATTGTTGCTTGACGGAATCGGGAATACTTTGCGCGTCTCGTTGACGGACTCTCCTGTGCGCGAAGTCGAAACCGGCCTCATGATTTTAAAAGCGCTAAATCTGCGTAAAGACGACATTGAGATCATCAGCTGCCCGACCTGCGGCAGAACGCGAGTTGATTTGATGAAAGCAGTATCGTATGTCGAAGAGCATGTGCACCGAAACGCAGGGTATCTTAGAATCGCAGTCATGGGCTGCGCGGTGAACGGGCCGGGGGAGGCAGCAGATGCGGATATCGGGATCGCTTTCGGGGCATCCAATGGCGTGCTGTTTAAAAACGGACAGAAATTTGCAGCAGGCGCAATGCCGGAGATCATGACGCGTCTAGTTGACGAAGCGAACACAATGCTTGATGAGAGAAAAGCCAAATAGGGCTTTGAACGAGGACGGATTGGAAACTTTACCGATGATACCGGGTTTAAACTTTGATCTGGAGCGAGCAGTCATTCGAGATGTGGTTTTGCAGCGCAGGCAAAACCGCATTGTTTTGCATATCCAAAATGGCGATGCGTTTTCAAAACACGATCGCGACGCGCTGCTTTGCGCTTTTGAGGCATATCTTCCAGGAACGCATATCCAAATCGAGTATGATTCAGGACTCCGTCCGGACACGAAGAGCCCGGAAGATACTACGGCCACCGCGCCGCAGCAGTCCGCTAAAACAGTTCAGGCAGGAGTTGCCTCCGTTATTGGTCCCTCAGCTCCTATTGCCGCCACACCTGCTGTAAAAAAAGACCCGGACATACTTTACGGACAAAGGATCCGAGAGACATCGCGTGTAAAAGTTGCCGATTTGACGGAAGCCGAGGGAGCGGTAACCATACAGGGTTCCATTATTTCGGGCGAACTGCGCGAGGGGTGGGGAAAGAGTAAGGACGGACGGCAAAGCTATCGTGTTCAGTTGAATGTGACCGATAAAACAGACTCGGTTTACTGTTCAGCTACCTTCTACGATAAGGTGAAAGCGGATCGATTTTTTGAATGCGTCTCGCCGCTATTTGGAAAAGATCAGCAAATCGCCGTTCGCGGCGTATGCAAGATACCAAAGTTTTCCAAAGAGTTGACGCTCTATATCAATGATGTCAATTTAGCGGAAGCGGTTTATCGGCAGGATACGGCGGAGGATAAGCGCGTAGAATTGCATCTGCACTCCCGCATGTCCACGATGGACGGCTTGACCGATGTTACGCGCGCATTTCAGACGGCAAAGCGGTTCGGGCATAAGGCGCTCGCGATTACGGATCACGGCGTCGTGCAGGCTTTCCCTGAAGCAGCAAAGGCGTCGAAAAAAACAGGGGTAAAGGCCATATTCGGTGTTGAGGGGTACCTCCTGCCCGATACGGATCTTGTCGATATGGACGTAACGTTTGTCGTGTTCGATATTGAGACCACCGGGCTGAAGCCCGAACACTGCGATATAATCGAGATCGGGGCGGTGAAGATCCGCGACGGGGAAATCATTGATCGGTTTCAAACTTTTATCAATGGCGGTGTTGTGATCCCGCCAAACATTACGGCGCTTACCGGCATTACGAACGATATGATTGCAGATGCGCCGCCGCTGCGCGATGTTTTGGAACGCTTTGCTGCTTTTTGCAATGGCTGCTGCCTCGTTGCGCATAATGCAAAGTTTGATGTGGGTTTTATCCATCACCATAGTGAGAAATACGGTATTGTATTTGACGAGCCGTATGCGGATACGTTGATGCTGGCTCGGTACTTGCTGCACGACCTCCAGAATCACAAACTTGATACGATATGTGAGCATTTCTCGATCAGCCTGGAAAACCATCATCGGGCGATTGATGATGCCGCGGCGACCGGGGACGTGTTCCTCAAGTTTCTTGATATGCTTCGGACGTTGCATGTGACAACGCTTCCGGTACATCGCCCGGCACCCGTGGGAGAGGGGAATACCGGGAAGAAACATAGACAAAAGACCAATCACATTATCCTGCTTGCAAAAACGCAGGCAGGAATGAAAAATCTGTATCGACTGATCAGCTATTCGCACTTGGACTATTTCAGAACGCGTCCGACCATTCCGAAGAGCTTGCTTTCCATATACCGTGACGGGCTAATCGTTGGCTCGGCCTGCGAGCAGGGCGAATTGTATCAGGCGATCGTACATGGCGCAGACGAAGCACAGGTCAGGAGCATCGCGGAATGGTATGACTTTCTGGAGATCCAGCCCCTCGGAAACAATGCGTTTATGGTGCGGGAACAGATCGTTTCGGATGATGAGGCGCTGAGGAATATCAACCGTCGAATTGTGGATCTTGGCAAGGAGCTTGGTAAACCTGTCGCCGCAACGGGAGACGTGCATTTTCTTGACCCGGAAGATGCGGCGTTCCGAAAAATACTGATGTACAAGCTTGGATTCTCAGACGCGGATCAGCAGGCGCCGCTATACTTTAAGACAACGGACGAGATGCTGGAGGAGTTTGCATATCTCGGCGCTGAGGAAGCACACCGAGTCGTTGTTGAAACGCCCAATATGATCGCGGATCTGTGCGACGAGCTTAAGCCTTTCCCGGATGGCACGCATGCGCCGGAGATCCCAAATGCAAGCCAGGAGCTGCACGATATGGCGGTCAATGAGGCGCATCGAATCTATGGTGACCCTCTGCCGGACGTGGTACAGGCGAGACTTGACCGCGAGCTGAAGTCCATCATCGGCAACGGCTACGCGTCGCTGTATCTCATGGCGCAGCGGCTTGTGCATAAATCTCTGAGCGACGGATACCTCGTTGGTTCGCGTGGCTCGGTCGGCTCGTCATTTGTTGCGACCATGGCTGGGATCACAGAAGTCAATCCCCTTCAGCCGCATTATATTTGTCCGAACTGTAAGCACAGCGAATTTGACGTCGTTTGCCCGGAGTCTGACTGCGGCGTTGACCTTCCGGACAAAAACTGTCCGATATGCGGAACAAAGTATGAGAAAAAGGGATATGAGATTCCTTTCGAGGTCTTCCTCGGCTTTAAAGGCGACAAGACGCCGGATATCGACCTGAATTTCTCCGGAGAATACCAACCCGTCGCACATAAGTATGTTGAAGAGATGTTCGGCGTTGGACATGCATTCCGCGCAGGTACGATTTCCGGCCTTGCCGAACGCAAAGCATTTGAGTGCATTTATCATTATATGGAAGAGACGGGAAGAACTCTGCGAAAAGCAGAGATGGAACGCCTCTGCAAGGGGTGTCTCAATGTTAAGGTAACAACGGGACAGCACCCAGGCGGAATCGTTATCGTGCCGAAGGACGATGATATCCTGGACTACACGCCCGTTCAGTATCCTGCCGATAAAAAGGATAAGAACACGATAACGACGCATTTTGATTTCCATGCAATGGACGATCGTCTTGTCAAATTGGATATACTCGGACACGACGATCCGACGGCGCTGCGCATGCTGGAGGATATTACCGGGTTGAATCCACGGAGCATACCCCTTGATGACCCGGATACAATGCGCCTGTTTTCGTCGACCGAGTCACTCGGCATCGATCTTAGCGGACTGGAGTGTACGGTTGGGTCGCTCGGCGTGCCGGAATTCGGGACCGGCTTTGTCCGAGGCGTGCTGGAGAGCACGAAGCCTTCGACGATGGAGGAACTTGTCCGTATTTCCGGTTTGACACACGGAACGGATGTTTGGCTGAACAATGCTGAGCCGCTCGTCACGAATAAAATAGCGAAACTATCGGAGGTGCTATGTACACGCGATGACATTATGACCTACTTGATCGCGCATGGCATGGACGCTTCGTTGTCGTTTAAGATCATGGAAAGTGTCCGAAAGGGCAGAGGACTGACGCCGGAGATGGAACAGGCTCTGATCGATGGGAATATCCCGGCCTGGTTTATAGACTCTTGCCATAAGATAAAGTACATGTTCCCAAGAGGGCATGCTGTGGCCTATGTGACAATGGCGTTTCGCATCGCTTATTATAAAGTACATTACCCGCTTGCGTTCTATGCGGTGTACTTTTCTGTGCGTGCAGACGCATTCGATGTAACACTGGCGTCCGGCGGTCCCGAGAAAGTACTTGCGGCGATCAAAGAGCTGGATAAAAACTCCCAGACAAAGGAGCCGGCGGAAAAGAAACGCGATAAAGAGATCCAAACGATTCTGGAGGTCGTTTATGAGATGAACCTGCGCGGGATCGCCCTGCTGCCGGTTGACATCTATCGCTCTGAGGCAACGAAGTTTCTGACCGAAGGAAACGCATTGCGGCCGCCGTTCAACTCCATTCCCGGTGTCGGGGATAATGCGGCGGTTTCGATGGTTGAAAAACGCGGAACGGAGCGATTTGTTTCGGTCGAGGATTTTCAAACAAGGACCGGCGCAAACAGTGGTGTAGTAGGAGCACTCGAGCAAAACGGCTGCTTTGATGCGCTGCCGAAAGAAAACCAGATTTCTTTGTTTTCGCTTGACTGAAAACAGATGGCGCGATATAATCAATAAGAGTAATCCTGCACTACTGTTGTTAGGTGTTTCATTATAGATTGTTGTTTTGTTTGCTATGATGTAGGCCGTTGCATAAATAACCGGGCAGGGATGCTCGGTTATATTACTATAGAGATGACTGGAGATAACCTAATGAATGTTTGGATTGCAATAGCGCTGATTGTTGCAGCATCAGCGATTTGTCTTTTGGTCGGCTACATGTACAGAAAAAATGTTGCCGAGGCAAAGGTGGCAAAGGCTGAGGACGCCGTCAAAAAGCTTTACGAAGACGCACGTACCAAGGCATCTGAAATCAAAAAAGAAATGATCCTTGAGGCGAAGGAAGAAGTTTTCAAAGTTCGTACAGAAGCCGAAAAGGAAAATCGTGAACGGCGCAGTGAGCTTCAGCGCACGGAACGACGCCTGTTCCAACGCGAAGAGTCGATCGAGAAGAAGCTTGACGGGATTGAGCAGCGCGAAAAAGCGCTGGCAGACAAAGAAGCGGATGTTGATCGTATGCAGGCTGACATTGCGGAGCTCCATGCCAAGCAGATGACCGAATTGGAAACGATCTCCGGCATGTCCATGGATGCTGCAAAAGAAATGCTGCTCGAAAATGTTGAGCGCGAAGCCCGGCACGATATGGCACTGCTTTTGCGTGATATCGAGGCAAAGACAAAGGAAGAAGCGGATAAGCGCGCCCGCAATATCATTTCTCTCGCGATCCAACGGTGCGCCGCGGATCAGGTTGCAGAAACAACGGTTTCCGTTGTTCCGCTGCCGAATGATGAAATGAAGGGACGTATTATCGGCCGCGAAGGCAGAAACATCCGTGCTCTCGAAACGGCGACCGGCATCGATCTCATCATCGATGATACACCGGAGGCCGTGATCCTGTCCGGTTTTGATCCGGTTCGCCGTGAAATCGCAAGAATCGCACTCGAAAAACTCATTTTGGATGGACGCATCCATCCTGCGCGCATTGAGGAAATGGTCGAGAAGGCGAAAAAAGAAGTCGATGCGCAGATCCGGGAAGCCGGAGAACAGGCCGTTCTCAACACCGGTATCCATGGCTTGCATCATGAACTGGTTCGTTATCTTGGCAGAATGCGTTATCGCACGAGTTATGGCCAGAATGTTTTGAATCATTCTATCGAGGTTGCACACCTCGCAGGCATGATGGCTGCAGAAATCGGAGCAAACGTTGCGCTTGCAAAGAGAGCGGGACTTCTGCACGATATCGGAAAATCGATCGATCATGAAGTCGAGGGTTCGCATGCGCAGATCGGCGCTGACCTTGCAAAGAAGTTCCGCGAGAACAATCAGGTCGTTCATGCAATTATGGCGCACCATGGCGATGTTGATCCGACGACCGTGGAGGCTGTACTCGTTCAGGCTGCGGATGCAATCTCTGCTGCCCGTCCTGGCGCCCGTCGCGAGACGCTTGAGACTTATATCAAACGGTTGGAGAAACTGGAAGAGATCGCAAATTCGTTTGAGGGCGTTGACACATCGTTTGCAATTCAGGCGGGCCGTGAGGTGCGTATCATTGTTAAGCCCGACCGCGTCAGCGATACCGACACGGTTATTTTGGCCAAGGATGTTGCCAAGCGGATCGAATCCGAACTGGAGTATCCTGGCCAAATCAAGGTCAATGTGATTCGCGAGACTCGCACGGTAGATTATGCGAAATAAAGCTCAATGAAGGATTGAATTGATAAAGGATATGCGTTTTGCATATCCTTTTCCTTGAGAGGGGGAGACGAGGTTATGCGGTTTCATGTTGCGGATGGGCACTGCGATTTCTTGTACGGCATGGTTGAGCGCGGTTATGACCTGAGAAAGCCGAAAGCAGATCAAGCCATTCGCCTGCGTGACATGCAAGAGGGCGGGGTGGCGCTCCAGCTGTTTGCCGCTTGGACCGATATGGCGCTTCGCGTCCCACCGCTGCACCAGTGCCTTGCCATGATAGACGCATATGAACGTATGCTTGATTCTAACGAAGAGCTGACGCCATTGACGAAAGATTTTGATCCGACTTGCGGAAAGATCGCAACAGTGCTCACGGTCGAAGGGGGCGAGGCCATTGAAGGAAGCCATGCAATGCTGCGAACGCTCTACCGCCTGGGCGTGCGCGCGATGACGCTTACATGGAATGATAATAACGAGCTCGGCGGCGCAGCTCTTGCACGAGGCAACAAAGGGCTAACGCCTTTGGGATGCGAGATCATTGACGAAATGTGCGATCTGGGTATTGCAATTGACGTTTCCCATTTGTCTGATCACGCGATCGATGATGTTTTGGAACGCTGCGATGCGCAGGTGTTTGCATCGCATTCCAATGCAAGGGCGGTCTATGCCTCGCCAAGGTCTTTGGCAGACGATCATATCCGTGAGATCTCAAGACGCGGCGGCACGGTCGGGGTGAATTTCTATTATAAACAGTTATGTAAAGGGCACACTGCTGCTATTAGCAATATTGTCTCGCATATTCAGCATATTATCGATGTGGGCGGAATAGATTGCTGCGCGATCGGTTCTGATTTTGATGGGATGGGGCGATATCCCGTGGATCTCAGGACGAGCCGAGATTTTCCGACGCTTGCGGACGCTTTGCTTGAAAGCGGGTTGTCTGAATCCGAGGTGGAAAAGGTGATGTTCCAAAATTTATACGGTTATATGCTACAATTTGTTTGACAGCACAAAACGCGAGTGGTATAATATTTTCGTTGGCTTTTAGGGGCATGATGTAATGGTAACATAGCGGTCTCCAAAACCGTTCTTGAGGGTTCGAGTCCTTCTGCCCCTGCCAGATTCGTTCTCACGCTGTATTGTAAGCGTGAGAACTTTTTTATTCGACGGAGACACGGGAGATGTGCGCACGAAGTAGGGGGGGAAAGACTTTGCAGGGAAATAATAACAGATGCATTCATTCACGAAGAAGCGGCCGGATGCGTTTGGAATACTGAATAGCTCGCCTGCGAGCAAATGATATCAGCGGTCAGACGATATAAAAAACAACCTAGCTTGCGAGCAATTCAGTGACCGGAAAAGTGAGCCGGAACCAGTTCAGTCCAAACCGTGAGGAAAGGTAACCAAGCGGGACGAATAGAACGACCGCATGAATGAACGAGAGCAGGGAACTCTGCTAATCGGCCCCTGCGGCTTGAAAATAGACTGGAAAGATGAGCGTTGTGACCATCGGCAGGAAACTGACACCGATAAAGCGGAAGCCAATTTGACCGACTTCAACAACACGTTGGTCCGAGACGAATACATGCAGCACCGGAGCGGGTATGGTTACAAAGCATAGCGTTCCGACTGCTATCAAAACAAGGTCGAAGCGGAACGCATCCGACAGCGTTTCGTTGCAGTGTTCAAGGTCGCTGGCCTCATAGCTGAAGCTGCTGATGATAGGGACGATGCGCGCCAAGGAGAATGAAGAAAAATGTTTGCCATTTACAATAGACCTAACACAGTAACGGCCCGATCGGAAAAACCGGTAAGGATCATAGTCAGGCCGAATATGCAGAAAGTGTACGCGGACTGCATGATAATATTCGGCACACCCGGCTGATATATTTTCGCGATGTGTCCGGCTTTGAACTTTTTTTCGGGAGGATGGCGGAAACCGGGTTTTGCTGCTACAGCAGCGGCGACCGTTTACCCGGCGACGGTTGCAATCGCTGCCCCTGTTATTCCTATTTTTTGGCAGTCCCAACAAGCCGAAAATGAGCAGAGGATCCAAAACAATGTTGGTGATAGCGCCTAAAACCTGTACCGGCAGCGGGGGCTTCATGTCCCTATTGGTTTGCAGACCTTTGTCCTGATGTTTTCCGGCAAGAGGTCGATACTGAAAAAGGAGAAGTGGAGAATGTATTCTAAAATACACGGGATGTGTGGTGCAGGATAAAACGGTACCGGATCCGGTAATTGACCGGCATTGGTGATGCAGTTTGCGGGCGTTTCAGGGCAGAGGGAGCAGGGGGGAGGGCGAGCAAGTGCACGAACGAACCGGCCTGCCCAATCAAAACACGCCCGTTATCTGACTTCATTAATCGGCCTTTGAATAGATCCATCCAGAATGCAGGCCTTCCTCCGAGCAATTTAACAATTCGGAGACCGTTACCAACTGATATTCATCCGCCAGCAAACCCTCGATGATGCGAGGCAGTGCATCGACAGTCTTCTGTGACTTGTCATGAAACAAAAAAATCGAGTTATCAATTCCATGACCGAGCTCGTCTTTGGATTGCAGCATCCGTTCCGAGATCATCTCGGCGGTGTAATCGGCGTAAGTATCATGCGAACTACGGGTATGATTGATACATGCCATATCAAAGTCCTTTAGCATTTGAACGAATGCCGCACGTTTTGCGCTGCCCTTTTTGCCAAAGGAAATGTACGGCGGTCGAAGCAGCGTGAGCGTATAACCAAACTTCTCCTGCATCAAGTCATTCACAGAGGAAACGGCATTCCGCATTTCATCATCGGAGATCTCTTCCAAATCCTCATGATTCATCGTATGATTGCCGATCTCACAGCCAAGGGCAAGAGCACGCTGCAAGAGCTCCTCGTTTCCGCTGATATGCGATCCTTGTATGAAAAATGTTGCACGGACATTATAGCGCTCCAAAATATCCAGCACCATTGCCGTATACGTTGGAGAAGGGCCGTCATCAAAGGTAAGCGCGACCATCTTGCGATTCTTATCAATTTGCCAAGAGGACAGCTTTTGTGCGATATCTTCGGGGTTCTCAAAGTTTCCGTACATGTCAAGGTAATGGTATAATTGGTCACAGCGCTCCCTATACCAGTCCTCATCAATGGTGGGAGTGGGTGAAGCAGCTTGAGTGGCTGGTTCCGGTGTAAAAGGCGGCGGCGATGTTAGATTCTCTGTGCTTTGCGGCTGCACTGTATTTGCGACAGCACCAGCCACAGGCTTGCGAAGCAGGGCGATTCCTGCATATACCAGCAAAGCAAGCGTGACACTTGCGAGGACAAACAGTATGCAAATCAAAACAATCCGGCGCATTTTCTTTTTGCGGCGGCGCTCATTTCGTGCATATTGACGAGAGTTATTATTAGCTCGATTGCTAGAATATCGTTTTTCCATAACACCTCGATGGGACGCATACGTAATTAATATTATTGTAGAATCAATGCAGGGTGTTGTCAACAAAATATAAGTATTGAAGAACTAAGCTCCGGCTGCGTAAATGATCTGACGGTTTGACAATTATTCGGATTGGAAATACAATTGTATTATAAGTGCGGACTATCTACGCACTGATTTCACGGTGACTATGATGATTTTACTGGAGGCTAATTGATATGACGCGACTGGGTGTAATCGGCATCGGGAACATGGGGGAGGCGATTCTGCGCGGCGCGTGCAGTGGGGGAGCCTTGAAAGCGGACGAAACATTTGTATTTGATCATAATCCGCAGAAAGCGGAACCATTGCACCGAGAGTTTGGCGTACGAGTGTGTTCTGATATTGACGAGCTGTTTGAGAATTCGACGCTGATTCTGCTTGCCGTTAAGCCTCATTCGCTGGATACGTTGGCAGAAGAAAAATACGACTTCTTTGCAGAAAAGGGAGTAATCTCCATTGTGGCCGGGAGGAGCGGGGAGCGGCTCGCGTCTATGCTGCCGCAGTCCACGCGCATCTTGCGCACAATGCCGAACACACCGGCTCTCGTTGGTGAAGGAACGGTTGTTTTTGAGGACGGAGATACGTTGCTGCAGGAGGAAAGAGACTTTGCCGAGCGTCTGTTTGGGGCGGTTGGAAAGGTCGAGCGCGTGACTGCGCACCTGATGGACGCAGTTACTGGAATCAGCGGCAGCGGCCCTGCGTATGTTGACTTGTTTATTGAAGCGTTAGCGGATGCCGGCGTGCGTGCGGGGTTGCCGCGTGCAATGGCATATCGGCTGTCGGCACAAACGGTATATGGCTCCGCCAAGCTAGTGCTGGAGACAGGGGAGGCGCCCGCTGTTTTGAAAGACAAAGTATGTTCCCCCGGAGGTACCACGATCGAGGCGGTTGCTGCACTTGAGGAATTCGGCCTGCGAAACGCTGTTTTGAAGGCTGTGGATGCATGTGTACGGAAATCCAAGAGTATGTGAGCAGGGGCATAATCAGTGATTACAAGACAATGAAAGAGGTTATACTGTATACGGATGGCGCCTGCTCGGGCAATCCCGGCCCCGGCGGATGGGGTGCCGTTCTGATGTATCAACAGCATACGAAAGAGCTTTCCGGGTATGAACCGCAGACGACGAACAATCGTATGGAGATTACAGCCGTTATCCGTGGGCTGGAAGCGTTGAAAGAGGCTTGCAGCGTGGAAATCTATACAGATAGCGCATATGTATTCAATGCGTTTGATAAGCGGTGGATCCAGAATTGGCGTGCGAACGGGTGGAAAACTTCGACAAAACGCGACGTGGAAAACCAAGATTTATGGAAACGCCTTTTTGCACTTACGCAAAAGCATCAGGTGCGGTTTCATAAGGTGAAAGGGCATGCAGATAATTCGTATAACAATCGCTGTGATGAGCTGGCGACGGCCATGATCCGTAAGAATCAAGCGCACCAGAAGCGTGCATGAGAGTGCAGGACATAGATATATCTTATTATTTTATTCGACTTATTCGACAATGCGCGCGCATGCGGCTGAAACCCCCGAATATGGCGGGCGGCGCAGAAGAAATAGAAGAGAACTAAACCTCCAAGGCATGTACATGACAAAAGCGCAAGAGTGCCTTTATATCCAATAAGCATGGTTTAATCATTGCCCCTGTTTTGTCATATGCTCCCGCAGATTCGTCGGGGCTATGAGGAGCCCCAACCCACGTCGCGCCCCGTGCCGCCGCGATTCTGTTCCGCTCGGGCGCGCTTCGCCCAGCCCTCGCGGCGCGGCGTCCCGCCCCGCGCGGCTTAAGTTTGGGAGCCTATGTACCATGCGTCACTATGTCACGATTGAAGGGGGTAAGTCATGCGAAAGCTATCGTTTCGGTGTCCGGACGGCGTTGTAAAGTTGATCATAAACGCGCCGGAAGAATTAGAAGAACGTGTCATCGGGATATGCTACAACGTGTTTCGTCGCGCCATCGTAGGCAAGGACAAGAGCAGAACCGCAGCACGTTTCAAGCGCGCCATCAACGCGGACGCGCTTTGTAGAGCCGCGGAAAGCAACGGCGCGTTACATGTCCGCGTCACAGTTGAATGAGGGCGCGCCTACAGCGGCGCGCCCTCATTCAAAGAGCCTGTTTCATAGTCGTAAATAAGAGCCACATGTCGTTGCCATCGATGCGCGCCGCATTCCGGGCATTCGCCGCTTTTCTGCGGCGGCTGCATCGCCGCAACCTGCAGGTAGCGCTTGACAGCGCCGTCAGAGCTCACCATGCGCACGCCGCGCACAGCATCAATAAATTCGCGTAGATCAGCATCGTCAAGTTCTGGTAACATTCCGGGTTTCAAAGCGTACTTGCACGCTTCCGCTACTGCCGAAAACACATCATCTGCCGCGTCGTCGGAATACGCTTCCGCCAAATTCACCTGCGGCGAATATTCGCTATCGAGCGCGCGACGCCAAGCGTCGCGCACAGCATCTTCTGTTATGTGAGCCGCCGCGCGCGGCACGGTCAAGATCGCGTGAATGTGCGGGTGAAATCCATGCTCGCCATGTGTGATTTCGATCGAGCGCAACGAACCATCGACGCTTTTCATAGCAGAAAAGCGCCGGAAGCGTCCATAAGCCCGCGTCAAAACGTTCAAGTGGTCGCGCAAGCAATCCCCCTTTGAATGTTGGAGCGTCAGAACGCAGTGCAAATATTGATGCGAATACTCCAATTCCAGAGTTTGAATTGCCGCCACGGCACGATAGAAGAGCCGCCGCGAGGACTTCCACGCGCACACGGGACAAAGACGGTCACGGCAAAGCGACGTAGAGTAGACGTGAAAAGCGCCACATTCGGGGCATTCCGTCCCTCGCGTATAAGTCCCGCAGGACAGGATCGCCGAAGCGCGGCGATCCTGTCCAATGTCAAGTAGGCGCGCAGCAATGCGCGCCCCTTCATCATGCTTGCTTTCATATTGCGCGATATAATCCGAAATCTTCATTGCTTATTCTTTCTCTGTAGCGAAATAAGCCCTGACCTCTAATTCGTTGAATTTCTCAGCGAAGTGGTAAATCGCGCATTCGTGAACCGCCGTAATATACGACACAGGATAACCAGTTTTAGCAGATATTTCTTTGAACGTCAGCAAAGAATCATAAGCCCAGAACAGCACTTTTGCTTCAAACGCATCATCCATCCATGCGAACGTATCACGGATTTTGTTGAGCGTCTCGCGTAGATATGGTGGACAGTCATTGACCAAACGCGAATACGCTTGTAGGCGTTTCCGCACTCCATGCAAGCCGAGTAAGTCAGAGGTTAGATTTTTCAAATACGTCATAGCGACAGCCTTTCTGCAAGAACGGAATTCTGCACCGCCGCCACAGGATTTCTGCAACTATTCGTTAAACTTGCGTTTAACGAATAGTTGTGATACAATATACCAGCGGAAGCAATTCCAGTCAAAACGTTCCCCTGCATTCGTTTTCGTGAATTGCGTTTTGTTTAGCCTAAGTCTGCTATATCAGGAGTGTGAATTGTGGAATGCCGAATCAGTTTCAGATGCAAAAAGAAGCGATTTATACAAAGAAAATCCGCGACATTTTGTTGCAGCTTCCGGATTTCTGCGAGGCCTTCTTTCGAAGTCTGGCAAACAAAAACCTCTCTGTACTGACAAGATATGGTTACGCGGTTGATCTGCGTAGTTTTTTTCGGTTCCTTACGGCAGAGGATCAGCTGTTTTCTGGTCGTCCTCTATCCTCTTTGACAATCGCCGATTTGAAGCTGATAAGAACGCAGGACATTGAGCATTATTTAGAGTTTGTTTCTCTATATTACACTGCTTCTGATCGAGAACGCAGCAATCATGACAAAAGTCGGAAACGGAAGCTCTCGGCAATTCGTTCTTTTTTCAAGTATTATTTCAAATTGGAAGCTCTTGACGCTGACGTTGCTGCGTTAGTTGAAATGCCGAAAATCAATGACAATGCCATTGTTCGGCTTGAACCCAATGAAATCGCTACGCTTTTAGATCAGGCGGAGAACGGCGAGAATTTATCCGCACGCCAAAAAGCCTATCACATGGCAACTCGAACTCGTGATGTAGCAATCCTGACTTTGTTTCTTGGCACAGGGATTCGAATCAGCGAACTGGTAGGAATCGATTGCAGCGATATAGATTTTTCCAATAACGCGTTTTCTGTCGTGCGAAAAGGCGGTAATCAGGAGATCCTTGCGCTTAGTAACGAGGTTGCAGAGGCGCTTGCTTCGTATGCGGAAGAACGTGCGCTGCGGACGCCCTTGGAAGGGCACGAAAAAGCATTCTTCCTCTCGATGCAGAATCGAAGGATGACTGCGCGCGCAGTTGAAAACTTGGTCAAAAAATACGCGAGAGCAGCAGTGCCGTTAAAGAAAATCACACCACACAAACTCCGCAGCACTTACGGAACATTGTTATATCAGGAATCAAACGATATTTATTTGGTGGCGGACGTACTGGGTCACAAGGATGTTAATACGACCAGAAAGCATTACGCAGCGCAATCGGAGGATAATCGCAGGAAAGCTGCTCGCCTCATTCATTTGCGTGAGGATGAATGAGGCCAACCGGTTTTGTGCCTTTCCGTTATGCCATTATCGACTGCCTCTTTGCGCGATATGCTTTTCGAGCCATTCTGCTCGATCGACTGTGTCGGCCGATAACGCCGCGAAGTGTTCCAATCAATATCTTTCGGCGGATGCCAGTTTCCCAGATTATATCGGAAAACGCCGAATCGATTGAATCCGTGTCTAGATTTGTGAGAATATCAGTAATCTCGATGTCTGCATAGTCTTTTTGATTGGGATCGTCCAGGCAACGAAAGCAGTTATCGCAGAGTTTCGTTGGATCTAATTGGCAACGATTATCACAGTCGCCGCAGTGATCGCAGGTTTTGGATTGATTTAGGATACAATTCATGAATCTCGCCCTCTCTTCGCGAACAAATGTTTCCAAAACAATTGTTTTGTGTTATACTGTAAGTATTCAATGGAACGCTATATCCGGCAACAAGGAGAAACCGATAAATGAAGAAACTTGACAATCCTCAGCAAGCAATTTATGAGTATATCCAAGCTTATTATAAAGAAAACGGCTTCCCCCCCTCTGTCCGCGAAATCGGACAGGCGGTGGGTTTGCGTTCAACCGCTACGGTGCATACGCATCTAAAAAATATGGAGCAAAAAGGGATGCTGACGCGCGATCCCTCGAAACAACGCGCCCTCATATTGACACAGCAGGATGAAGAGGAACCAGCTGCGAAGGTTGCCGCCTCTGCTGCGGTTGATGCGCAAAAGATCCCTCTCATCGGCAAGGTCGCGGCCGGAGTTCCAATCCTTGCGGTCGAGCAAATCGAAGACAACATCGCCGTTCCAAGCGTGCTTCTACATGGACGTTTCGGCGATGAGACTTACTTGCTGCGCGTACAGGGCGACAGCATGGTCAATGCGGGCATCCACGATGGTGATCTGCTCCTTGTAGACCGATCCATCCGTTTCGAAGACGGCGACATCGTCGTTGCTCGCACAGAAGAAGAAACCGTAACAGTAAAGCGAATCTATCGTGAAAAAGACGGCGTACGGCTTCAACCGGAAAACGAGCTCTACTCCCCTATCTTCGTTCCATATGACAAGGTAGAGATTGCCGGAAAGGTCATCGGGTTGATGCGCAGGTTTTAACCGCTCCGATGTTTTGTCCGGCTATAGAAGCGCATCAACCGCCAGCATGGCCGCAATGCGTCCATGCGCATAAGTAAGGCTCCCCTGTAGGTATCCGATATATGGCGCCCGCATCGGGCCATCCACGCTCAATTCGGTTGTGGCTCCTTGCACAAACGAGCCTTCCGCCATGATCACGGGATCGGCATAGCCAGGCATATCCCATGGTTCAGGAACAAGATTGCTGTCCACAGGAGCAGCTTTTTGAATCCCCTTGCAAAACTGGATGAGCTTCTCGGGAGAACCAAAACGAATGGACTCCACAATATCACTACGAGGATCGTTGTACGCTGGGAGCGTTTCGAATCCGAGCTGCTCAAGGCATGCAGCAAATAGCACAACGCTCTTTAAGCACTGCGCGACGGTGTGCGGCGCCATAAACAGACCTTGATAGAAAACGCGATAGTCGCCGGCGTAGGAGCCGACTTCGGCGCCGAGCCCCGGCACGGTCAGCCGCTGCGCTACGCGTTCAACAAGCGCACTCTTACCTGCCACATATCCACCGGTCGGAGCAAGTCCGCCGCCGGGATTCTTAATCAGCGAACCTGCCATAATATCAGCGCCGTAAGCCGTGGGTTCGTTGATTTCGCAGAATTCGCAATAACAGTTATCAACAGCAATGATGACGCCCGGGAGACGTTGGTGTATGAACGAAAAGGCCTCCTCCAACTGGTGCTGCCCGAGCGATTGACGCCATGCATACCCGCGCGAGCGTTGGAAATATACAACTTTGACGCTCCCGTCCAGACAGGATTCGAGCGCGTCCAGATCAATCTCTCCGCCATCTTGCAGCTCAATTTGCCGGAAATGCACACCCTGCCGTTTAAGGGAATGCGGCGCGTTTCCTCGGATTCCGATCGCTTCCTCCAGCGTATCATAGGGCTTACCGGTGGCGGAAAGAATCACGTCGCCCGGCTCCGTTATGCCGGCAAGCATGGTAAAGAGCGAATGTGTCCCATTAACAAACTGGGGACGTACAAGCGCGGAATCTGCCTGGAGGGCATCAGCGAAGACAACATCCAGCGTATCACGCCCAATGTCTTCATATCCATAGCCGGTCGTCGGGGTGAAGTGACGCGAAGCAACGGACGCGGCCTGAAAGGCGGATAAAACACGCTGCATCGTAACCGCTTCAATGGAATCGATCCGAGCAAATGCGTCGGAACAGCGATGTTCCGCGTTCCAAACAAGCTCCTTGGCTCGATCCGAAATCTCAATACTCATAGGATATTCTGCTCCTTTTCTTGCAGTATCAGCGCTGTTGCGCGTTCCGTTAACTCAGCCTCCGACAATTCATCTGCCGGAAGCCAGTGAATTCTGTGGTCTCGCCGAAACCAGGTCATTTGCCGCTTAGCAAATCGTCGTGTTTCCCGCTTGATGTTTTCTCGGGCTTCATCCAATGTACAATACCCATCAAAGTAATCGAATAGCTGTCGATATCCGATGGACTGCATTGCCGGAAGCCGACGATCATATCCGGCGTGATAAATTTTGCGTGCTTCGTCCAGAAGCCCACATGCAAACATGTTGTCCACACGCCGATTGATTCGATCGTACAGGTGCTGCCGCTCCATGGAAAGCCCGATCTGTATAGCACGATATGGGGGCTTGGCCCCGCCGTCATTATGGAAATCACTTCCAAACGAGGAGATTGAGCGACCCGAGCAGCGGTAGACCTCCAAAGCTCGAACGATGCGCTTTGCATCATTCGGGTGCAAACGAGCGAAAGAATCCGGATCAACGCGGCGAAGCTCTGCACGAAGACTATCAGGGTCGGAGGAATACGCTGCTGTTAGTTCTCGACGGATCATTTCATCTGACGGCACTGCAAAGTGCAGCGGATTTGTAATAGCGGCAATGTATAACCCGCTGCCCCCCACGATAATGGGGAGTTTTCCACTTGCGATCAAGGCATCCAATACGGGAAAGGCCATAGCGGAGTACTTCGCAACAGAAAAATCCGGCGTATCAATCGGCAGGCAATCGATCATGTGGTGCGGAACACAGTCGCGTTCCATTTGGCTTGGCTTTGCGGAACCGATGTCCATTTCCCGATAGACCTGTACGGAATCGGCGGAAACGATTTCGGTTTGAAAACGTGTTGCAAGAGAAACGGCAAGGGCGCTTTTTCCACTGGCAGTCGGCCCCACAATGCATGCCACGACTTTGTTATCCATACGCATTAAACAACTCGCTTAAACATTTTCTCGAGATCCAGCTTCGAAAGCTGCACCATGACGGGCCTGCCGTGCGGGCAGGTCATTGGAACGCCATGCTCGGAGTACTCCTGAAGCAAACATGCGATCTCTTCCTGCGAAAGATGCTCTGTAATCTTGACGGCATGTTTACAGGAAGCCTGTATGAGGGCGCGGCGCGCGAGTTCCTTGCGTGAAACGCTGCCAGTCTGATCCAAAAGAGCCAAGGCCTCGAACAGCCCTTCCAAGCGCAGCGGAACGCCGTTGACAACTGGAACGGATGTTACAAGAAGGCATTCAGATGCGTCATCGATCTGAAAGAGAAAACCGATCTCTTCGAGTTGCTGGCGATAGGTGTCAAGTAAGGCTTCCGAGCCGGGGGTAAGCCGAACCGCTTCCGGTACAAGCAAAGGTTGCGATACCGGGACAATATCGCGGGAGATAAGTCTTTCGTAAAGACGGCGCTCATGCGCTGCATGTTGATCAATCAAAAACAGCGTATCACCCTGCTCGACGATCCAATACCCTGCGAACACCGCTCCGACAATTCGATACGGCGACTGTGCGAAAATCTTGCGCACATCGGCGCCATCGTCAACTGCGGCGGGAGCGAGCGCTTCAGCCGTTGACGGTTCATCTATGCCGGAGAGAGAAGTCTGAATGCCGGACACGTGTATCTCATTCGCACGCGCGTCGGTAGTAGTCTGCGTTGGCATCGGAACGCGCGGGTGGTACAACGTGGGCTCACACAAAACAGGATCGCGCCGCCGGCTTCCGATGTCATCGTCGCTCCACTTGATCATTGGACGGGGCAAAGAATCCGTCGGCAATGATGGAGCAGACTTCTCTTTGATAACCGAGGTATACTTCGCAAGCGCCGTTGCTTCCCCAAGATCGTGCTGAACGCTGACAGGATCAGTGTACGCGGGCATAGCCTCACGCTGATTGACTGGAACTTCAAGAGCGCGGACACAAGCGCTGTAAACAGATGATGTTACGCGGCGATCATCGGCAAAGCGCACCTCCATTTTTGTAGGATGCACATTGACGTCGACCTCTGTTGTTGCGATGCGCAAATTCAACACGGCAAACGGGAAACGTCCGGACATCAGCCGCGTATCATATGCACGAAGAATTGCATTCGAAATCGAAGCTGAGCGAATATACCGTTCATTCAGATAGATCGATTGCTGCAGACGGTTTGGACGGGCCAGCTCCGCATCGCCGATATAGCCCGTGATGCGAAGATAGCCATCATCAAAGAAAACATCTTTCAGATGCGCCAAAACACTTGATCCATAGATACAGAATACTGCATTTCGTAGATTTCCGTCACCATATGTTTGGTAAACGGTTTTCCCATTGTTCATATAATGAAATGCAATGCTTGGGAGCGCCATAATCATGCGGGAGATATAGTCCCCGATATATCCGGCTTCCGTGCGCGTATTCTTTAAGAATTTTAAGCGTGCCGGCGTTTTTGCAAACAAATCGCGGACTTCCAGTGTTGTGCCTTTGGCGGCAGCACATGCGCGGCGTTCCAAAAGGGCGCCATTGTCCATACGGACTTGCATACCGCTTTCCGCGTCTTCGGTTCGTGTGATCAGCGTGACATCCGCAACCGACGCGATCGAAGCGAGCGCCTCACCGCGGAAACCAAGCGTATGAATATGGGAAATATCATCTGCAGCAGCAATCTTGCTGGTCGCATGACGCAAAAAGGCAGTCTCACAATCCTCGGAGGGAATACCGCTCCCGTTATCGATTACGCGGATCAGATCAATACCGCCGTTTTCGATCTCAACGGTAATGAATGTCGCGCCTGCATCAATAGAATTCTCTACTAACTCTTTTACGACGGAGGCGGGACGTTCTACCACCTCGCCGGCTGCGATTTGATTGGCGACGAGCGGGGAAAGAACTCGAATCCTGTTCACGATAGCGTAGCCCCTCCCTGGCCTGCCGCGATAGCTTTCAGTGTGTACAATTCGTGCAGCGCCTCGATTGGCGTCAAAGCATCCGGATTCATCTCATTAAGCACGCGGAGAAGCGTAGCCGATGCATCCGATTCAAGCAAAGAGCACTGAACGACGCTGGCCTGCGGCTCTGCCTTCTTTGTTCGATTTGCAATATCCGCGTGCTCAAGCTCTTCTAAGATCACGCTTGCGCGTTTCAAAACTTCATCGGGCAATCCCGCGAGACGCGCGACCTGGATCCCGAAGCTCTTGTCTCCGCTGCCGCGGACGATTTTTCGCAAAAACAGGATGTCGTCCCCAAGCTCTTTTACAGAAATTCGATAGTTTTTAACGCCGGGGATTTTTCCCTCGAGCTCTGTGAGCTCATGATAGTGCGTCGCAAACAGTGTTTTTGCACCGCAGATTTTTTGATCGGAAATATGCTCCAGTATTGCCCAGGCAATACTGAGGCCGTCGAACGTACTGGTGCCGCGGCCGACTTCATCGAGGATCAAAAGACTGTTTGCGGTAGCATTGTTGAGAATATTTGCCATCTCGCTCATTTCGACCATAAAGGTGCTCTGTCCGGCGGAAAGATCGTCGCTTGCGCCGATGCGGGTAAAGATCCGGTCGACAAGTCCGATCTCTGCTTTTGTCGCAGGAACAAACGACCCAATATGCGCCATTAGCACGATCAAGGCAACCTGACGCATGTAAGTGCTTTTCCCGGCCATATTCGGGCCGGTGATAATTAAAAGACGGTTTTCGTCAGCGTCCAAATTCACATCATTCGGCACAAACCCACCGCGCATTCCCCGTTCGACAACCGGGTGCCGCCCATTTTCAACGGAAATAGTTTTCCCATCGGTGACATGTGGGCAAACGTAGGCGTATGAAGCTGCAACCTCCGCAAGCGATTGATAACAGTCCAGTTCGGCGAGAAGCGCAGCGTTGGACTGCAGCCGTGCCGTACTGTGCAGCAGTGTCTCTCGAATCTGAACAAACAGTTTGTATTCAAGCTCGACCAAACGCTCGTCGGCGCCTAGTATCTGCTGCTCCATTTCCTTGAGCTCGGGCGTGATAAAGCGCTCCGCGTTTGCAAGGGTCTGTTTGCGCTGGTAATGGTACGGAATCTGCGCATAGTTTGATTTTGTGATCTCTATATAATAGCCGAACACACGATTAAAACCGATTTTCAGGTTTTTGATTCCAGTGTGTTCTCGCTCAGATGCCTCAAACTGAGCAAGCCATTCCTTACTGTTGCGCTTGATGGAACGCAGCGTATCCACCTCACTGTTGTAGCCCTCACGAATAATCCCCCCGTCTTTCACACTGACGGGCGGTTCGTCAACAATCGCAGAAAGAAGAAGATTGGCGATGTCCTCCATGTCATCGAGTTGCTCCTTGATTCTACACAGTGCTGCGGATTTGCGGTCGGTCAATAAAGCACGCAGCGGTGGGATGCGGCCGAGTGTCGAACGCAATGCGGTACAGTCTCTCGCATTCAGAGAACCATAGACAATCTTGCTGCAAAGTCGTTCAATGTCATAGATGGAGGAAAGCTGCTCACGGAGTTCGTTGCGGAACAGCAAGTCCTCGTTGATTTCGCGAACAGCAGCCTGTCGATATTCGATCTTCTGGACAGACTGAAGTGGCCGATCGATCCAATCGCGCAGCAGACGGTTTCCCATTGCAGATTTTGTTGAATTCAGAAGCGAAAGCAACGTGTTTCGCTTGCTGCCATCGCTTCGCAGCGGACGAGTCAGTTCCAAATTGCGACGCGTGGATGCATCAATCTGCATGTATTCCGTTCGATTGAGCAGACGTAGCCTTCGAATGTGTGACAGCGCATTTTTTTGCGTATCTTCCAAATACTGCATCAATGCGCCCGCAGCAGAGACGGCATACGGCATTTCCTCGCATCCGAAACCAGTCAAAGAAGCGACTTGAAAGTGCCGGAGAAGCCGGTCCCGCGCGGATGCAGGCAAAAAAGCCTTTTCCTGATAGTGCTCAAGAAAATAGGAAGAAGCGATTCGTTTTTGCAGTAGCGGCTGCAAGAACAGGGCGTCGTTTGCAATGATCTCCGTGGGGTGCAGACGCATGAGTTCATCGAGCAGCTCCGCATGGCGCTGTACGCCGGAAAGTTCACCTGTAAAAAACGCGCCCGTGGAGACATCGGCATACGATAGACCGATGCGTTGTTCGCCGACAAAGATCGCAGCGATATAGTTGTTCTCGCCTTCCTGCAGCATTCGGTCTTCAATGACCGTTCCAGGCGTGATGATACGGATCACGTCACGCTCGACAAGGCCCTTGGCAAGCGCGGGATCTTCAAGCTGCTCGCAGATGGCGACCTTATATCCTTTCTGAATGAGCTTGTTGATATAAACATCGACCGAATGGTATGGAACGCCGCACATTGGCGCTCTCTCGCTCATGCCGCAATCTCGACCGGTCAGTACAAGATCAAGCTCTTTGGATGCGGTTTTGGCGTCTTCAAAGAACATCTCATAAAAATCGCCCAGCCGAAAAAAGAGCAGGCAGTCCTGATATTTCTCTTTGAGCTCCATGTATTGGCGCATCATTGGCGTCATGTTCTGTGCCATAGGTATCCTTTCTCACCCGCGGAGCAGTGCCGCGCTCAGTGCGAGCAGCCTTTGCAGCCGCTGCAATCTCCGCTGCAGCCGGCATGACCGTCGAGGCCGATACATGCTCGGATCTCATCGTTGACGGCATTTAATAATTCCTGGAAGACCCGTTCGGACTCCATGACCTCTGTAAATATCGGGTTTTCAAACAACTGCTGCTGGAGACGTTCCAAATCCGCGGACATTTCAAGCGCTTCGACGCGATCGATGTCGTCCGACTGCATGAGCGCAACAACCGCGTCCCGTTTGTCGTTAAAGGCGGTCATCAACTCGCAAAGCGCAGTATTCTCCGTCATATTCTGCCGAGCTTTGGCCATACGCAGGAACTCCGGAGAGTTCGCAAGCGCAAGTCCCAGCTCTCTGGCTTGTTCGATCATTTGTCTTCTCCTTCCATTCTGCCAACAAGAGAATTGCGTCTTGTCCGTTCAACGACAACTCTCTGGTAAGTTCCGATCAAATCCGGCGTACCGGGGAAATAAACCATCTTGAAGTTCGAAAACTTTCCGAATGCGAGTCCTTCCCCCTTCTCCTCACAACCTTCGACGAGAACTTCTCCGGAAACGCCAATGTACTTCTCATTGTTTTTTTGCGTCATCTCCAGCTGCAATGCGTTCAGACGCTGCAGACGATCCTGTTTTTCCTTTTCGGAGATCTGCTCCGACATTTTTGCTGCGCTCGTCCCCTGCCTCGGAGAATACTTAAATGTAAATGCGGCGGCATAGCCAACGTCTGCCACAAGAGACATCGTTTCCAGAAAATCTTCTTCCGTCTCCCCGGGAAATCCTACAATAATATCCGTAGTGAGTTCAACGTCAGGGATAGCTTCGTGCAGCTTTTTGACGATCGCGAGGTACTGCTCCCTTGTGTACTTGCGGTTCATCCGGCGCAAAATGCTGTTTGAGCCTGATTGGACGGGCAGGTGTACATGATGACATACGTTCGGGAGCGTTGCTATAGCCCGAATCAACTCGTCGGACAGATCCTTAGGATGCGATGTCATAAAGCGAATACGCCGGATTCCATCCACCTCGCTCACTTGCTTCAACAGCTCAGGAAAAGTTGTGTCATCCTTTCGATCCAGCCCATAAGAGTTTACATTTTGCCCAAGCAGAGTGATCTCCGAATAACCGGAAGAGGCCAGGGCGCGAATCTCATCCAAAATGGACGCTGGTGTACGGGAGCGTTCCGGACCACGCACATACGGTACAATGCAGTAGGTGCAGTAGTTGTTGCAACCGTACATGATGTTCACAAAAGCGGAACTGCCGCCCGGCCGATGAGACGGCAAACCCTCCGTAATATGAATGTCATCAGCGGAAACGGCAAGAACACGCTCGCCGCTGAAAACTGTTTTCAGCATATCCGGCAGCCGATCCAGCATATGCGTACCAAATATGATATCGACAAACGGGAATCTGCGATATAGTTTTTCGGCGACCTCCTTTTGCTGCATCATGCATCCGCACACGCCGATTACCAAGCCCGGCTTGGCCTCTTTTAGCGGGCGCAGCGCGCCAATATTGCCAAGCAGCCGCTTTTCGGCGTGGTCACGCACACAACATGTGTTAAACAGGATGAGGTCTGCTTCCGATCTATCCTCTGTTGACTTCATGCCGACTGCGTCCAGCATTCCGGCAATGATCTCACTGTCTCGCACATTCATTTGACAGCCATATGTTTCAATGGTATAACGCATATTCCGATCGGCAAGTTCCGATCGCAGCATATCCAACGAAATTCGTTCAAATTCTTGATGCATTGCATACTACTCCAATTTTTCTCTACTCTATTATAGCGAAAAACGAGCCTGTCGACAAGAGGATGTGAAAAACGTGCGGTATCAAATAGTTTGAATTGGAAAAGTCGCGTCGGGTCGTCTCTGGAAACACTATGCGATAAGGCAACAGAAGTCGGCTGTCCCCTGCTTGCACTAAAATAGATGTTCCGTTCATCTTCCCGGCGACGCGGACAAAAGCACTCGCCCCTCCTAATTTCTGCGAACGTATTTGCAGATTATCGGTATACCCTGTATAGCAACCTGATTCACGGTTTGACAGCTTGTTTCTGTAATTTCTATAAATATCTTCGATATCTCTATGATGATATAGAAAAATCGGAATCGTCTGTGAAACGGATGTCATGAACTGGACTTGCAGGGGGCGACTGCAAAACGGCGGCGTATTTCCTTACATTATAAAACTGCCCGTCGCATCTGCGACGGGCAGTTTGTGTGGAGAATTACAATCAATCGTCCTCTTCGTCATCGATCTTGGCCTGCTCGATGATCTTCTGTGCAACGTTGCCAGGTACATCCTCGTAGCGGACAAACTCAGATTTGAAGGAACCGCGCGCCTGTGTCATGGAACGCAGATCGGTCGCGTACTTGAACATCTCGGACAGCGGAGCTTCAGCTACAACTTCCGTACCGCCGTCAACAGGGTTCATGCCCAGCATGCGTCCGCGACGCCGATTCAGGTCGCCGATGACATCGCCGACGTACTCGTTAGGAACGAGAATATCATAACGATAGATTGGCTCGATCAGCGCGGGAGAAGCCTTTGCGCAAGCGGCCTTGTAAGACAGACGCGCTGCGGATTTAAACGCAACTTCCTTGGAATCAACGGGGTGGTACTTTCCGTCATAGAGCGTCGCTTTGATGCCAACCATCGGGTATCCGGCGAGAACGCCATGTACCATAGCCTCACGCAGACCCTTTTCGACAGCGGGGATGTATTCCTTCGGAACAACGCCGCCGACGATCGCATTGACGAATTCAAAATCCGTTCCCTCGGGCGCGGGCTCAAAGCGCATCTGGACAACGCCGAACTGACCGCTGCCGCCGGACTGCTTTTTGTGCTTGCCTTCGGCTTCCGCTGTCGCGCGAATGGTCTCACGGTACGGGATGCGCGGATCCGCAAGGGAGGCTTCCACGTTGGACTTATTCTTCAGTTTTGCGCAAACGACATCGATATGCATCTCGCCGAGACCACAAATGAGGACATCGCCCGTCTCTGCATTTTTCTCAATGCGAATGGTCGGATCCTCTTCCTTGATACGGTTCAGACCGGAGATGACCTTGTCGTCTTCGCCCTGTTTCTTCGCCGTCACAGCAAGGCTGATGCACGGCTCGGGGAAATCGATCGCATCGAACTTCACGGGGGCGGCAGGATCGCAAAGCGTATCGCCGGTCGCGGTATACTGGAGCTTCGGAATGGCGCCGATGTCCCCTGCGTTCAGCTTGCCGATGTTCTCGCTCTTTTTCCCACGGAGAAGCACGGGCGCGGTGGGCTTTTCGGCCTTCTCCGCGTTGGCATTGTACAACTGGGTGTTCACGTCGACGGAGCCGCTGAACACTTTGATGATGGAGTATTTGCCGAACTGGTCGATAACTGTTTTCATGACCTGTGCGGCGAATTTTCCATCTTGTTTGACCTCGATCGGATCGCCTGTCTTTGCGTCAACCGCGGGGCGCGCTTTTACCTGGTCCGCGGCGGGCAGATAATGCACCATGTTATCGAGCAGCGTCGCGACGCCGATGTTGGCGGCTGCGGCAGTGCAGCAAACGGGGGTCACGATTCCCTCGCATACACCCTGGGAGAGACCCCGCAGAATCTCATCGCGGGAGAGCTCGCCCTCCTCAAAATATTTCTCCATGAGTTCTTCATCAGACTCGGCGGCAGCTTCCGTTAGCTTTTCGTAGAGGCTTTGCGCTTCATCTGCGAGTGCGGCGGGAATATCGACCTCTTTTTCGCCCTTGCCGTCAAACAGCTTTGCTGTCATGTGGATAATATCGACGTATCCTTTGAACGCACCGTCCTCAATGATCGGGAGCTGGATCGGGACAACGGAAGGACCAAACTTTTCATTGATCGCAGCCATGACCTTCTCGAAATTCGCATTTTCTCGATCCATCTGATTGATGACCATCATGCGCGCCTTATGCTGCTTTTCACACATTGCCATTGCCTTTTCAGCGCCGACAACGGGGCCGGAGACTGCGCCGACGACGATCAGCGCGCTGTCCGCAAGTGCCATAGCGGCGGCCACTTCGCCATAGAAGTCGAAGAAACCGGGCGCGTCAATCACATTGATCTTCGTGTTTTTCCACTCGAACGGCGCAAGCGCCATGTTGATCGAAATGGTCCGCTTGATCTCTTCGGGATCAAAATCCGTCGTGGTGGTGCCGTTTTCAACCTTGCCCATGCGGTCAACAAGACCCGCATTGAACAGCATGGCCTCGGTCAACGAGGTCTTGCCCTCGCCGCCATGACCGAAAACGCCAATGTTGCGAATGTCTTTCGCGGTGTATTCCTTCATTCCGAAACCCCCTACATATTAGTGTGCTTTCGTATTCATAAGTCGATCCGGGAATTCCCAAAGATGTGTATTCGGGCACACGGAAAAACCCATTTTAGCCAAATACTATATTACCAGTTTCCGCAAGGATTGTAAACCATGATTTTCAAGATTTCTGGAGATATGCACGCTGTTTCTCCGACAGCGTGTCGATCGTAACTCCCATGGCTTTGAGCTTTTTCTTGGCAACGCTTTCGTCGATCTCAGAGGGCACGGGAATGAGATGCGGAGAAAGCTCAGCGCGGTGCAACGCGATGTGGCGCGCGGAAAGCGCCTGAATCGCAAAGCTCATATCCATGATTTCTACCGGATGTCCGTCGCCGGCCGCTAAGTTGACGAGCCTTCCCTCGGCGAGCAAGTACAACCAGCGGCCATTTGGCATGAGATATCCGCGGATGTTGGGTTTCATCTGCTTTTGCTCGATGGCTATTTCGGTGAGACGCTTTACGTTCACCTCAACATCAAAGTGACCTGCATTACAGAGAATGGCGCCGTCCTTCATAACAGAAAATGCCGTTTCCCCGATTACGTCACAATCACCGGTAACTGTGATGAACAGATCTCCGATCTTTGCTGCTTCCAACATCGGCATGACCGAAAAGCCGTCCATGACCGCCTCGATTGCGCGCACTGGATCGACTTCCGTTACGATGACCTTGCCGCCAAGACCCTTTGCTCGCATTGCGACGCCTTTTCCGCACCAGCCGTAGCCGGCGACAACAACGTATTTCCCGGCGACTATGAGGTTTGTTGTGCGATCAATCCCATCGAACACAGACTGTCCGGTACCATATCGATTATCAAACAGATGCTTGCAGTCGGCATCGTTGACAGCGATCATCGGGAAGGGCAGCTCCCCCGCCGCATCTAGTGCACGCAGACGCAGAATGCCGGTTGTCGTCTCCTCGCAGCCGCCCAAGATATGCGCGGATTTTTCCGAAAACTCTGAGCGGATCATGTGCATAATGTCGCCGCCGTCATCAATGATGATGTCCGGATCCGCCTCTACGACCCGGCGGAGACAGTCATCATACTCAGCGCCGGTGCAGCCGTGCAGGGCAAACACATGCAGCCCGCCCGCGGCAAGTGCAGCGGCCACATCGTCCTGCGTAGACAAGGGGTTGCTACCGGTAACATACATATCCGCTCCGCCTGCGGCTAATGTTCGGCAGAGACAGGCTGTCTTTGCTTCCAAATGAATCGACAGCGCGATTTTGAGCCCGGCGAATGGCAACTCTCTGCGAAACTCCTCTTCAATGTCGCGAAGAAGCGGCATATTGCGCCAAGCCCAGAGAATTTTATCCTCGCCGGACGGCGCAAGGTTAATGTCGCGAATGATGTTTTGCATTCGTTTCCTCCTGTCATTTCTGCTTCGGTTATGAGTTCTTAAGATACTGCAATGCACGCATCAGCTGTGTATCTTGCTCCACAGAAAGCGACTCGATCGCAAGACTTTGAACATCTTCGGGAAGCTCAACGACGATGTCCGGCGTAATCCCGATTCCGTGAATGCAGACATCATTTGGCGTATAGTAAGCGTCCGTTGTAATCTTGATCCATCCTGCGTTGCTATTGAGCCGGAAGTATGTCTGCACGATGCCTTTCCCAAAGGTTTGCGTACCGATGATGACCGCACGCTCATGATCCTGCAGTGCGCCCGACAATAGCTCGGATGCTGAAGCGGAATTACCGTTCACCAGTACCGCGACAGGGAACGAGTATCCGGTCTCTTCGGCATAATACTTCTCGGTATCCGTCGTTTTTGATTTAATGGAGACGATAAGATCTCCCTTTTGCAAGAACATATCCGCGACGTCGAGCACTTCGGTCAGACCACCGCCCGGATTGTTGCGCAAATCAAGCACGAGAGAACGCATTCCATCCGTCAGAAGATCCTTTAACGCCTCCTCCATTTCACCGGCGACATTGCCGAGAAAAGAATCGATGCGGATATATCCGATCTGTCCATCCAGCATTTTTGCATGGACATATGGGACATAAACGACACGCGGCTGTACCGTGACAGTAAATACCGCGTCGCCGTGCTGAAGTTTCAAAACGTCTGCAGCGTTCTCATCCGTCGAAAACAGGGCAAGCATATCATCCATGGGAAGGCCGGCAGTTACCGTGTCGTTGATCTCGAGGATATAGTCTCCGGCCTGCGCACCTGCTTCCGCCATAGGGCTGTTCTCGTACACATGCGTGATCTGCGCTCCGGTTTCATCCGGGACAGTCACAACGATCCCGATGCCCCGGTACTCGCCGGATTGTGAAGTCAGCAGCTCGTCGTATTCTTCCTTTGTATAATACTGGGCGTACGCATCGCCGATTCCGGAGGCCATGCCACGCAACGATGCATCAACCAAGGCGGGCTCGCCGCCATCTGCATCGTAATAGTAATAATGTGTTTTGATCGTTTCCGCCATTTCCGCGAGCGGCGCATATTGGCTGAGCGCTCGGTATCGCACAAGCAGTATGGCGAGCAGGCCGACCGCTATGCCAAGCAAGATCGTCAGCGCGAGAGACAGTCGACGATAACCACGTTCATCCTTCATGATTCTGCACGCCTCCAAGCACACGTTCCCGCATTTCGTCAAGAGAGCAGACGTCAAGGTGCCGTTCCTTCTTGCCGTGGAGACCGGAAATGCCATCGGGAATACGCATTCCGGTCAGCGCGTGCAGACGATCCACGTTTACAAAATCATCTCTTGCGGGCGTTTCAAAGGCCGACAGAACATCGGTCGCAAATTTGTACGGGTTGGCGGTGGAAAGCAGCACGGTCGGCGTTGCATCGCCCGTTCTTGCCGCGTATCGCTCATACACGGTTTGTGCGACCGCGGTATGCGGATCCATAAGATACCCGTGTACATCATAAATCCTGCGAATCGTTTTGAGCGTATCCTCTTCCGAGCACCAACCGGCCGCAAACCGGCTTGATAAGGCTGCTCTGCGCGACTCTCCAATCTCATAGCGTCCGCATTCCCGAAGCTGCTGCATCCACGAAGAGACGGTCTCTGCGTCTCTGCCTGAAAGCTCGAAAAGCAAACGTTCGAGATTGCTTGAAATCAAAATGTCGATCGAGCAGCTCATGCTCTTGTAAAAAGGCCGTTTGTCATCATATATGCCGGTTTCAAAGAAATCGGCGAGCACATGGTTTCGATTGGACGCGCAAATCAGCTTGTTTACGGGAAGTCCCATCTGTGCGGCATAATAACCGGCGAGAATATCACCAAAATTGCCGGTCGGCACGCAGAAATTGACCGGATCACCCATGGCAATTTTCCCTTGCAATGCCATGTTGCGATATGCGGTAAAATAGTATACGATCTGCGGCAACAGACGTCCGAAGTTGATGGAGTTTGCACTCGACAGCCGAAATCCTTCCTTGTCCAAAGCATCCTGCACATCTTTTGAGGCGAAAATCTTTTTCACACCGGTCTGCGCATCGTCAAAGTTTCCCCGAACGGCACAAACGTCAATGTTTTCGCCCTCCTGCGTGACCATTTGAAGTCTCTGTGCACGGGAAACGCCGCCATATGGGTAGAACACAAGCACACGCGTCCCGTCCACATCACAGAAGCCCTCAAGCGCTGCCTTTCCGGTATCGCCAGAGGTAGCTACAAGAATATAAACGGTTTTGTTTTCACCGGTCAGGCGGAGAGAATCTCGCATCAGATACGGTAGCAGCTGTAGGGCGATGTCCTTAAACGCCATTGTCGGACCGTGCCACAGTTCAAGCACGCTCTCTGTATCGTTAAGCGCTACAAGAGGCGCGACATCATCACTGTCAAAGGACGTGTAGGCGCTTTTGATCATCTGCCGGAGTTGATCCGTATCGAATTCCGGCAGATAGAGGGAAATGACACGAAACGCTGTGTCCAGATAGTCTGAAGAGAGTTCCCGGATATCAAGTTTTGGGAACACGGCGGGCACATACAGACCGCCTGATGGACAGATGCCCTGTACGATCGCCTGCGCCGCTGTGACGGCTTCGCCGCCGCGTGTGCTGAGATAGTTCATGTTACCTGCAATTCGTTCCTTTTGGTTCAGTATGTGGTTTTGAGCACCATACCATTCATGAACGCGGGGAGTGAATCCTTATTGCCGCTGATGCTCAGAATGATATTGATGTTATGCTTTTCCGAAAACGCCGAAAGATCCTTAAAGAAAGGCTCCAATTCATAGAGCTCATATTGAACAAAATTTTTGAAACCGTCTACATAGACATATTCCAAATCGAAGTCCTGCGCCGCTATGCCGCAGATAAAGCCATACAGCATTTTTCCGCTGTCAATGCCGTAGTCCGCGGCGTTGATGAACCGGATGCTGCTCGACAGATCAAACATGTAGCTGTTGTCGTCGTCAATAAAAACCAGACTGCCCTTTGCTTTCGTGGCCATTTCATTTGCGTGCTGCAGCAGATGTTTGGTTTTTCCTGTGCCCTTTTCCCCAAAGATGACTCCAATCAAAACTTTTGTCCTCCATTCCGATATGTTATCTTTCGGTTTATCCATTATAGCCTTTGTAACGAGCCATTGACAAGCGTATTGGAAAAAGTTTCGGTTTTTGACAAATCGGGATGCAGAGCCTGTCACAAGTATGCTATACTGCATGATATGAGTGGAAGTTTGGACTTAGCAAAATTGAATGAACAGCAGCTCCGTGCAGTTACCTGTACGGAAGGACCGCTCCTTGTCCTCGCGGGGGCAGGCAGCGGCAAGACCCGCGTGCTCACTTATAGAATTGCATACTTGATTGAGGAAAAAATGGTGCAGCCGTGGAGTATCCTTGCACTGACCTTCACGAACAAGGCGGCCGGCGAAATGCGGGAGCGTGTGGCATCGCTTGTCGGCGGTATGGCTTCCGACATGTGGGTGCTGACATTTCATGCCTGCTGTGTGCGTATTCTTCGGCGTGATATAGACAAACTCGATTATGAAAAGAGCTTTGTTATCTACGATGCCAGTGATCAGCAGACACTGCTCAAGCACATTATTGCGGATCTGAATCTCAATGAAAAGGTGTTTACGCCCCGAGGACTTTCATCGCAATTCAGCGAGGCGAAAAACCATTCTGTCGATCCGCTTGCCTTTCTGCGGGAATCATATGCGCCGCAGCCGGTGATCGACGCATTTTTGCTGTACCAGAAACGTCTGCGGCAAAACAATGCTTTGGACTTTGACGACCTGCTGCTTAAAACACTGGAACTGTTTCAAAAGCATCCGGATGTGCTGGAACGGTATCAATCCCGGTTTCAGTATATTCTTGTCGACGAGTATCAGGATACAAACATGGCGCAGTACCATATCGTCAAGCTCCTTGCGGATGCGCACAGAAATCTCTGCGTCGTCGGCGACGACGATCAAAGCATTTACGGCTGGCGCGGCGCTGATATTCGAAACATTTTGGAATTTGAAAAAGATTTTCCCGGCGCGGAGATCGTTCGTTTGGAACAGAATTACCGTTCCACGGAGCAGATCTTGAATGCCGCAAATCTTATCATTGCGAACAATCACGGCAGAAAACAGAAAAAGCTGTGGACCGCGCAGAAAGGCGGCGCTCCCATTGAACTTCGCGAGAATAATGATGAACGGGATGAAGCGATGTACATCGCAAACAGGATCGTATCGGACGTGCGTTATCAGGGACGAAGCTACAATGATTTTGCGATCCTTTACCGTACGCATGCGCAGAGCCGTGTGCTTGAGATGTATTTGAAAAGCTTTGACATCCCTTACAAAGTGTATGGTGGGCTGTCCTTCTTCCAGCGCGCAGAAGTGAAAGACATTCTCTGCTATCTTCGCCTGCTTTCGAATCCGAACGACGATATAGCCTTTTTACGCGTTATCAATACGCCTCGACGCGGACTTGGAGATACGGCTGTCGCAATGCTTCAAGCGTCGGCACGACAGAACGGATGTTCCATGCTTGCGGCTGCCATGACCGCGGATGACATTCCGCCCCGATACGCTGGGAAATTGCGTCAGTTTACCGATGTCATGGTGGCGGCAAGCGGAATGCTCGGCGTATCACCGCTGTCGGGAATCGTCGATCTGCTGCTTGCCTCCATTGGCTACGATGCATATTTGCGCGAAGATAAAAAAGAAAATTATGAGACGCGCGCGCAAATCGTTCAGGAGTTTCTTGGTTATATCGCTGAGTTCGAAAGGGGACTCGCAGCAGATGAGAGCGATCCGCTTCAGGCATTTCTTGAAAACGTTGCACTCTTTACGGCAACGGATCAGATGCTTTCAGACCGCGGCGAGGTTTCGCTCATGACGCTGCACAGTGCAAAAGGCTTGGAATTTCCGGTCGTATTTCTTTGCGGCATGGAAGATGGGCTCTTCCCATCTTCCCAATCACGGTTCGATCCGGAACGCATGGAAGAAGAACGGAGACTTTGCTATGTAGGCATTACGCGCGCCCGTGAAGAACTGCGTTTAAGTTATGCAAAACAGCGTATGCTCTATGGAAAGATCGAATCTACACGGCCGTCGCAGTTTCTTGAAGAACTCGCCGGCGCTCTGCCGGAACAGCCGAAACCCCAGAGGGCGCAGGCGTATCGTGAAGAACAGCGAAAGCCTTTGCTGCATACGCTGCAGAAAAACGAGGCAAGACCGCTTCGGTTTGAGAAGATGCGCAGCGAAGCAACTGTTTCCAACGCAACCGCTTCCACGCAGCCCACGCGCGCTGCTGTACCCGCTGCGCCGATTGCGGTCAGATCTGGACAGCGCGTGAACCATAAGACATTCGGTGATGGTACGGTAATGAGCGTTGGCGGAAGCGGTGCAAACCAGATCGTAGAGATCGATTTTGACAACGGACAAAAAAAGAAATTTGCTGCGGCATACGCGCCCATTCGCATTTTGGAGGATTGAACATGAATCGGCAGGAAGAACTTGTCAGACTTCTGAACCGCTACGGAACGGCCTACTATGAGTCCGACGCTCCGGAAATCTCGGATGCAGAGTATGACACATTATATGACGAACTTGTTCAACTCGAAAAAGAAAGCGGCATCGTGCTGCCGGATTCGCCGACAAGGCGTGTTGGCGGCGCTCCGCTCGCGAAGTTCCAGCCCCATACACATCTCGGACGACTCTGGAGCATGGACAAGGTGCGAACCGAGGGGGCGTTGTCCGATTGGGAGACACGTGTAAAAAAGCTGACAGCGGGTATGCCCTCTCCTACGTTTGCGCTTGAATATAAATTCGATGGGCTTACGATCAACCTAACTTACGAAAACGGAAAGCTGACAACTGGCGCAACGCGCGGGAACGGGATCATCGGAGAAACGATCACCGAACAGGTAAAGACCATCGCCACATTGCCGCAGGAGATTCCATTCAAGGGGCGCATGGAGGTTCAGGGTGAGTGTATTATGCGACTTTCCGTGCTTGAAGCTTACAACGCACACTCCGACGAACCGCTGAAAAACGCTCGAAATGCTGCGGCAGGCGCGCTGCGAAATGTTGATCCGAGAGTGACGGCCGAACGGCATCTCGACTGTTTTTGTTACAACATTGGTTACATCGAAGGAAAAACGCTGCACAATCAACAGGAGATGCTGGCGTTTCTCCAAGAAAACGGCTTTCCGGTCAGCCCTTTCATTCACTATTGCACCGACGCGGCTTCTCTTATGCGTGAGATCCGTGCCGCAGAAGAAGAACGCGGAAAACTGGATTTCTTAATCGACGGCATGGTCGTAAAGGTAACGGACTTTGCTCTGCGTGAGGCGCTCGGCGAGACGGAAAAATTCCCGCGTTGGGCCATTGCCTTCAAATTTGCCGCGGAAGAAACCACGACGATCGTCGAACGGGTGACGTGGGAGGTTGGCCGCACAGGCAAACTAACCCCGCTTGCGCATCTTGCACCTGTTGAATTGGCTGGCGCGACGATACGAAAGGCGACACTGAACAACTATGATGATATACTGCGAAAACGCGTCGGTATCGGTTCCCGCGTTTTCATTCGCCGAAGCAATGATGTGATCCCGGAGATCCTCGGGAGCGTTCCCGGCGACGAGCCGGCCGCACAGATCGAAAAACCGCTGCGCTGTCCAAGCTGCGGCGCGCATGTTGAACAGCGAGGCGCGCACTTGTTTTGTACAAACTCGCTTTCCTGCCGTCCGCAGATCGTCGGCCGCATCGTACATTATGCTTCCCGTGACGCCATGGATATTGAACAACTGAGTGGCAAGACGACAGAACAGATTGTCGATAGCTTCGGTATCGCGACAATCCCGGAGCTCTATGAACTCACCGCAGATCGCCTTATGACGTTGGAGCGATTCGGGGAAAAGAAGGCGCAGAACCTTGTCAGCGCACTGGAAAACAGCAAAACACGCCCGCTCGGCGCATTTCTCTTTGCACTCGGCATTCCGAATGTCGGGGCAAAAACCGCAAAGGATCTTGCCAGACGGTTCGGAAAGCTGGAAAATGTGCGAAACGCTGATGCTGAGACGCTTTTGTCGATCGACGACATCGGCACGGTCGTTGCCGAGAGCATCCTGGAGTTCTTTGACGATCCTTCCATCTCTACGCAGGTCGACGCGCTGCTGCGGCACGGAGTTGCGCCGGTATCGGAAGCCGTCGCTCATGCCGACAGCGCTCTTGCCGGAAAGACGGTCGTTGTTACAGGTACGCTGCCGACCTTGAGCAGACGAGAGGCGGAACAGTTGATCGAGCGCTTCGGCGGCAAGGCTTCCGGAAGCGTCAGCAAAAAAACGGATTTTGTCCTGGCGGGAGAAGCAGCCGGCAGTAAGCTTGACAAGGCAAAGCAGCTTGGCATCCCTGTATTGGATGAGACAGACTTTATGAACCTGATCGGAGAATCCAAATGAGACTTGGAAAACTGGATAACGACGAGCTGGAACGGCTCGTTCTGCATAAGTTTCAAAAATCACGAAAAGAATCTCTCGCGGCGCCGGAAATCGGCGTAGACTGCGCTGCGTTGGATTTAGGCGGCGAAATAGCCGTCCTCTCCTGCGACCCCATCACTTCGGCTTCCATCAGCCATATTGGAAGGCTTTCGGTTCATGTGAGCTGTAATGATGCCGCGGCAGCCGGTGCTGAACCCGTGGGCTTGCTTGTAACACTGCTGGCACCGCCTTCCGCAATGCCCGGGGATATCGACCGCATCGCAAATGATCTGGCAGCCGCTGCGCGGGAGGCCAACGTTGATGTACTCGGCGGGCATACAGAGATTACGAACGCCGTGACGCGCTTTGTGACAAACACTACCGTTCTGGCGAAGATGCCCAGGACGCAAATGCTGCGCGGAATGCAAAGCGGCGACGCGCTTGTTATGACGAAATGGGCCGGCCTTGAGGGCAGCGCCATCATCGCGGAAGATTTTCCAAGGCTGTTTGAACGATTGGATCCCGCGGTTCGAACAACGGCGCTCTCCTTTGCTCGCTATTTCAACGTTGTTCCCGAGGGACGCTATGCGGCTGCGCATGGCGCGACCGCAATGCACGATGTAACGGAGGGCGGCATTCTTGGCGCAGCGTGGGAGATGGCCTATGCTGCGGGTCTTTCTGTAACGATTGACACGGAGGCTATCCGCATTCTGCCGGAAACGTCTGCAATTTGCAGCGTGGCAGGGATCGATCCGCTGCGGCTCATCAGCAGTGGAAGCATGCTCATTGCATGCCCTGATGGAAAAGGCATGGCAGAAGGGCTTTCCGCGATTGGGATCCCTGCCGCAGTGGTCGGACGCGCCGAAAAAGGAAGCGGGCTTTACACTTTAGCAGGAGACAGAATCGATCCTCCTGGCGCGGATGAATTGTACCGCTTGTTTTCCAAGTAAAAACGTGATAAGATAAATCGTTAATGTTTGCGAGGTGACATACATGTACAGCATGACCGGTTATGGGCGAGGCACTGCCTCCGCGGAAGGACGGGAGCTTACGATCGAACTGAAATCCGTTAACCATCGTTATCTTGATGTTTCTTTGCGCCTTCCCCGCCACCTTCTGTTTTTGGAAGACGGCATTCGTGCGGCTCTTGCAGCTTCTCTGTCCCGCGGTCATGTCGATGTGTTTCTGAATTATCGGAACACACGGTCCGACGCGCGCACGGTCAGCGTAGATACCGTGCTTTTGCAGGCATACCTGACAGCCGCACATTCGGCAAATGAGACGCTTGGACTGCGCGACGATCTCGGCTTGACTGCCGCGTTGCGACTTCCTGACGTGACCGAGGTGCGCGAAGCCGACGAGAATCGCGACGCTGTCACCGCGCTTATGAACGAGGCCCTCCAAGAGGCTGTTTCCGGTCTCCGTGACATGCGGCGACTCGAGGGCGAGCGTTTGAGGACGGATTTGTCTCAAAAGGTCGACGCGGTGATGGAACTTGCGGAAGAAATTGCATCACGCGCACCGCTTGTGATCGAGGAGTATCGAACAAAACTGAACGAGCGCATTGAGCAGCTGCTCGGTTCCGTTGAGGTGGATCGTGCAAGACTTGCGACTGAAGTGGCACTGTTTGCGGATAGAGCCAGCATTGATGAAGAGATCGTGCGGCTTCGCAGTCACGTTGCGCAGATGCGATTGCTGTTTGAGGATAGCGAGCCAGTCGGCCGGAGAATGGACTTTGTTGTGCAGGAAATGAACCGTGAGTTCAACACCATCGGCAGCAAGGCAAACGACGGAGAATTGACCGGACGCGTGCTGCTTGGGAAAGCGGAAATCGAAAAGATCCGCGAACAGATCCAGAACATTGAATAAGGAGCAGACACATGGGTTCCCGTTTAGTCAATATTGGATTCGGCAACATTGTTTCCGCGGATCGTTTGATCGCAATCGTCAGTCCGGAGAGCGCTCCGATCAAGCGGATCGTGCAGGAAGCTCGTGAGACCGGGCGCTTGATTGACGCAACCTGCGGCCGCAGAACGCGCGCGGTCGTGATCACGGACAGCGACCACATTATTCTTTCCGCAATTCAGCCGGAAACCGTAGCAAACCGGTTGGACGCAGCGGATGAAGAACGCGAATAACGAAACGGTATCAGCTGCAAAGCTATGGGAGGGATCGGTATGAATCAATCACGTGAAGGCCTGCTGCTCGTTGTTTCAGGGCCCGCGGGCGTCGGCAAGGGAACAATCGACGGTATCCTGCTCGAACGTCACAGCAATATCAAATTATCTGTTTCCGCAACGACGCGGAAACCGCGCCCCGGCGAAATCGACGGCGTACACTATTTCTTCATCGATGAGGACAGATTCAAGTCTATGATAGAAGAAAATGCATTCCTTGAGTATATGCATGTATTCAATATGCACTATTACGGAACACCGCGCACCTATGTGGAACAGGAACTGAAGGCGGGACACGATGTTCTGCTGGAGATCGATGTTCAGGGCGCTATGCGCGTCAAAAAAGCGTATCCGGACGCCGTGCTCGTATTCATTGCGCCGCCATCCATGAGCGCTCTCAAAGAACGGTTGATCGGGCGCAACACGGAAACCCCTGAGCAAATCGAAAAACGATTCGCGACTGCGTACGATGAGGTACGCATGATGGATCGGTATGATTATATCGTGGTCAATGATGTGCTGGATATTGCGGTCAGCCGCATGGAGCACATCATTCAGGCAGAGAAATGCCGTGCGACGCGCAATCAGGCCTTGATCAAAGAATTTGCAGGAGGGAAAGAGTAACATGTTGAACCAGCCTTTGAACGAACTTGTTGAAAAAGCGGGCGGATGCCGCTATATGCTCGTGACCGCCGTCGCACAGCGCGCGCGGCAGCTGCAATGCGATCCTGACAAACTCGGCGATCGCAAACCCGTCTCCGTCGCCGTGGACGAACTGTTCCACGACGAACTGACGCTGGAGTACCCGAAGGAGTATTATCAGGGATAATTCTCCTCCCTCTCCTCTTTTGTGAAGTTGCAGCCGGATGGATTCCGTCACGAGCCCGCTTATGCGGGCTATTCTCGGTTTTGGGGCATGAAGTGCGATGCAGCGATTTGCAGACCGAAAACGTTATTTAAGGAGGAAGCGTGTTCATGATCGCCGAGATCATCATCGATATAGCGCATGCGAATGTTGACAAGCTGTATTCCTATCACGTTCCAACCGACATGCGACTTGCACTCGGGCAGCATGTGCTCGTTCCCTTTGGACAGGGGAATTCGCCGAAAGAAGGGTTTGTGCTCGCGCTTTCCGAACAAACCGACGCATCCTTTCCGCTGAAAGACGTGCTTCGGATCATCGAGCCGTATCCGGTATTGTTGCCAGAGCAGATCGAACTGGCATACTGGGTGCAAAAAAACTATCATTGTCTCCTTGTTGATGCGCTTCGACTGATGATCCCCGCTCAACTTCGCGGCGGTAGAGTTCACGAAAAAATCGAGCGCATCGTCGCACTGTCCGATGCCATGCCGCCAGACGGGATGCTGGCAGCGCTTCTCGACAAAAGCGGCAAACCGCGAGCGCAAAGACAATATGAAGTCGTTCGGCTGCTTGCGCAAAGCGGACTCAAGATGTCCATATCGGATATCAAGGCGTTTTTGCCGGGCTCCGGCGCCGCCGTTTCTGCTTTGATCAAGCGTGGGTTTCTCGTCGAATACGGTCATGTCACCTTCCGCAGGCCCTGCGTTGGGGAGACGGCGCAGGATCACCCGGTCTGTCTCAATGAAAAGCAGCAGGCCGCTGTTGATGCAACGATCAAAGCGATAGAACGTTCGGACGGGAGCACGCTGCTGCTGCACGGCGTGACTGGCAGCGGAAAGACCGAGGTTTATCTGCACTGTATCGAACACTGCCTGCGTATGGGACGCAATGCCATTGTGCTTGTTCCAGAGATATCTTTAACGCCGCAGACGGTCGGCAGGTTCCGAGCAAGATTCTCGGATGATATTGCGGTCTTACACAGCAGACTCAGCGCCGGTGAACGCTTTGACGAGTGGAGAAGGATCCGTCTCGGTCAGGCGCGCGTTGTTGTCGGCGCTCGAAGCGCGATTTTTGCACCCATCGAAAAACTGGCGCTGGTCATTATAGACGAGGAGCATGAGAGCAGCTATCAAAGCGAGACCACGCCGCGTTATCATGCAACGGAGGTCGCGCTTCACAGAGCGGCAAAGACCGGTGCTGCGCTCCTGCTTGGAAGCGCTACCCCCTCCCTGCTCTCCTACTTTCGGGCAACAAACGGTCGATATGAACTGCTGGAACTGCCGGATCGGGTCATGCAGCGCCCGCTGCCGGAGGTCGAGATCGTCGATATGCGTGAGGAGTTTCTCGGCGGCAATAACGGCATCTTCTCTGCACGGCTCAAGGATCGCCTATCTGAATGCTTGTCGGCAGGACAGCAGGCAATTCTCTTCATGAATCGCCGCGGCTATTCGACCTTTGTCTCCTGCCGTGCCTGCGGTACGGTCATACAATGCCCCAATTGCGACATTTCCATGACCTACCACAAGAACGATGCGCGGCTGCGCTGCCATTTTTGCGGCGCATCCATGCCCATTCCGAGCCGCTGCCCGACTTGCGGCAGAGCGTTTATCAAGTATTTCGGCATTGGAACGGAGCAGGTCGAAGAACAGCTTCGAATGTTGTTTCCTAATGTCAAAACGCTACGGATGGATACGGATACCATGCGGAAAAAAGAGACGTTTGACGCTGCGCTCCATGCCTTTTCCCGCGGAGAAGCGCAAGTACTGATCGGGACACAGATGATCGCGAAGGGACACGATTTCCCGAATGTTACACTCGTCGGCGTCGTCGCTGCTGACGCAACGCTCTGTATCCCGGATTATCGCAGCACGGAACGCACTTTCCAGCTGCTGACGCAAGTCGCCGGCCGCGCGGGGCGTGACACGCTTCCGGGTCGCGTCGTCATACAAACCTATTCTCCGAACCACCCGGCGATCCGGTTTGCGAAATCGCATGATTACAAGGGATTCTTCCGCTATGAACTGGCGGAGCGGAGAAAGGCACTGTTCCCACCATATACACTGTTTTTACGACTGCTGTTTTCCGGCGCGGAAGAGGAAGCGTTGGCGGAGCAGGGCGAGCGATATGGGCGTGCGCTCGAAGAAGAGATCCTAAGACTTCTCGGAGACGATGGTAAAAACGACCTGTTGCTGCTCTCATGTGCCCCTGCCCCCATTCGAAAGAAACAGGGAAGCTACCGTTATCAAGTGCTGATCAAGCTTCTACGCACCAAAAGGACGGCAGACGTGCTGAAGTTAGTTTACGACTTCGAAGCGGCGCATCGAAATGAGCTGTTTGCCATGCTCGAAGTTAACCCACAGGACATGCTGTAACACAGCAAAATGCAACGAAGAATGGAACAGAAAACAAATAAGAAAAAACAAACAGTTAACTGGGAACTCATTGGAGAATTGCTGCACGGGTATCGACGGCATATCGCGATTGGCGCGCTTTCCGTTTTGCTTGCCATTTGCGCTTCCTACGCCGTCCCGTTCGTCACAAGCTTTACGTTGGATTACGTCATCAGCGGCACGGATCCGAAGCTGCCGGCGTGGATCTTACGCCTGCTGGATTCATTCGGAGGCCGTGGCTACCTCTCCTCCCATCTCTATCTTTGCGGCGTTGCGGTCGTTCTGCTGACCGTGCTCAACGGTCTGTTTGCGTACCTGCGCCGCAGCGAGATTGCAGATGTATCGGAAGGCGTCGCAAAGAAACTGCGTGATCGGCTGTACCGTCATCTGGAAGATGTCCCCTACGATTATCACAAGCATGTCAATACCGGCGATCTTGTACAGCGCTGCACTTCGGATGTCGATACGATCCGGCGTTTTATCAGCGTTCAGCTGATGGAAATCGTGCGAACGATCGTCATGCTGATCGTTGCGCTTGCGGTCATGTTTTCCGTTCATGTGAAGATGGCGCTCATCTCCATGGCATTCATGCCGATCCTGACGTTAAGTTCGTTCCTGTATTTTTCCAAGGTTCGACACTATTTTACGGAATCAGATGAAGCGGAAGGACGCATGTCCACCATGATCCAGGAGAATCTTACGGGTATTCGCGTGGTGCGTGCTTTTGGACAGCAAAGAAACCAGATCGAAAAGTTTACCGTCTGTAATCAGGATTTTCGCGATCGTACTTTTCGGCTTTCAAAACTGTTGGGGCTTTACTGGGGCTGTTCCGACACAGCCGGGTATTTGCAGATCGCCCTTTCGCTTGTCGCCGGTATTTTCTTTGTGATCAGGGGCGAATTCACGCTCGGTAATGTCACGCTTTTCACGACCTACACTTCCATGCTGACGTGGCCTGTTCGTCAGCTCGGACGTATTCTGGCCGACATGGGAAAGGCACAGGTCTCGCTTGGACGTATCAATGAGATTTTGTCCGTGCCCGTTGAGACGGAACCGGGAAAGGCGCTGACACCCAGTTTGGAAGGCGATATTGTGTTTGACCACGTTTGCTTCGGCTACGATCGATTCGATGATGTGCTGAAAGATGTGAGCTTCACGGCAAAATGCGGTCAGACGATCGGTATTCTCGGCTCCACCGGCTCCGGCAAGTCGAGTCTTGTGCATTTGCTTCAGCGCCTATATCCGGTCACGAGCGGCAGCATTACGATCGGGGGCACCAACATCAACGATATTGCACACGGATACTTGCGGCGGAACATCGGTATCGTTTTGCAGGAGCCTTTCCTGTATTCGCGAACGATCCTTGAGAACATTCGCATCGTACGTCCGAACGCAGGTATGGATGAAGTGGTCGAGGCCGCAAGAACCGCTTCAGTACATGATGTAATCACAGAGTTTGAGAACGGGTACGATACGCTTGTTGGAGAAAAGGGCGTTACGCTTTCAGGCGGACAGCGTCAACGCGTTGCCATAGCCAGAACGCTTATGCAGAATGCGCCGATCCTGGTGTTCGACGACTCCATGAGCGCGGTCGATACGGAGACGGATGCTGCGATACGCGACCATCTCTATGCGCTTCGCCACGATGGCATTACATTCCTGATCTCACATCGAATCACAACGCTGTGTGAGGCGGATCAGATCCTCGTACTGGAGGATGGTCGGCTTGTGCAGCGCGGAACACATGCGGAACTGATGCAGCAAGACGGGCTCTACCGCCGTATTGCTGCGATCCAGGACATGACAACGGAAGGAGACGTTATCGCATGAGCATTCAAGAGCGGGATTTTGATGGGAAAAAGGTTGACTTTAGGCTTTGGAAGCGCTTGTATGCCTACGCTATGCGGCGCCGGTGGCTTGTGATCCTGCTGATTTCCGCACTGCTTACCGTAGCGCTCGTGGACGTTGCATATCCTCTGCTGAGCCGCTATGCGATCGACCATTTTGTCATACCAAAGACAACTGATCGCCTCGCACCGTATATTGTGGCCTATGTACTGCTCGTGCTGTTACAGGGCGCTGGGGTCGTCGCTTTTATCGTGCTAGCCGGCAAGCTCGAAATGGACATTGCTTACAGCATTCGCCAGGATGCTTTTCTGAAATTACAGGAGCTCTCGTTCGCATTCTATGATAAGACTGCGGTTGGGTATTTGATGGCGCGCATGGTTTCAGACATCGGCAGGCTGTCCGAGATGGTCGCTTGGAGCATTGTTGACGTTCTCTGGGCGTTCCTCTATGCTGTCGGTTGCGTCATCTCCATGTTCGTTCTGAACTGGAAACTCGCGCTCATTGCAGTCGCTGTCATTCCCCCGCTTGCCGTCGCCAGCCTATACTTGCAAAAAGCGATTTTGAAGTACCAGCGGGCTGCGCGCAAGCAGAACAGCAAGATCACCGGCGCGTTCAACGAGGGCATCATGGGTGCGATGACTACAAAAACGCTGGTACGCGAGGATGCCAATGCAAAAGAATTCAACGAACTGACCGAGACGATGCGCGGTCTGTCGACGAAATCTGCGCGCATGAGCGCGGCATTCTTTCCGCTCGTCATTTCGCTTGGTGCGATTGGAACCGGCCTTGCTTTGACCATCGGCGGGTATGGTGTGCTCGGAACGGGAGCTGCTTTCATTGGAAGTATCACTGTCGGAACACTGGTTTCCTTTGTTTCTTACACCACGCAATTGTTTGACCCGATCCAGCAGATCGCCGGCGTTCTGGCGGAGTTTCAGAGCGCTCAAGCGTCCGCGGAGCGTGTTATCGACCTCATTGACACGCAATCGGAGATTGTTGACAGGCGGGACGTGATTGAAAAGTACGGCGATATTCTTCACGAAAAACGGGAAAACTGGGAGCCGCTGCACGGAGACATTCGTTTTGAGCATGTATCATTTGCTTACAAGCAAGGCGAAAAAGTACTCTCGGACTTTAACCTTGATGTACATCAGGGCGAAACGATCGCGCTGGTCGGAGAGACCGGCGCAGGCAAGAGCACGATCGTCAACCTTGTGTGCAGATTCTATGAGCCGACGGAAGGTCGAATTCTCATTGACGGGAAGGATTATCGAGAACGATCTCAGCTCTGGCTGCAATCGCATCTCGGCTATGTGCTCCAGGCGCCGCATCTCTTTTCGGGAACGATTCGTGACAATATTGCCTTCGGTCGACCGGATGCTGCGGAGGAGGCGATTCGCGAAGCTGCGCGGCTTGTCCATGCGGATGTGTTTATAGAAAAGCAAAAGGACGGCTATGATACCGAAGTCGGAGAGGGCGGCGCAAGACTTTCCGTCGGGCAGAAACAGCTGATCTCGTTTGCACGCGTTATGCTTGCAAATCCGCGTATTTTCGTTCTCGACGAAGCGACAAGCTCCATTGATACGGAAACGGAACAATTGATCCAGGATGCCATTCAGAATGTACTGAAGGGCAGAACGAGCTTTATCGTTGCGCATCGTCTTTCGACCATTCGCAGTGCGGATCGCATTCTCGTAATTCGAGAGGGCAAGGTTCAGGAGAGCGGAACGCACGACGAGCTGCTTGCACAGAAAGGGTACTACTACAATCTGTATACGCATCAGTACAGAGAAGAGGCGCTGCAGCAAACGCTCAGCGAAAAGAACGTATAAGCGTTCGACGAATATCGAAATGGTTGTGTATTGCGTTCCACATCGGCGGGCAGAAGGTTGAAAAGCCCGCCGGTCCATGGACGCACCAGTGCAATGGCGCTTCTGTTCGTCATCTGCTTTGTGGCGACGGACAACAATACGGCGACCACATGAGCCGTTTGATTTGAAGCAAGCAATGCGTGCTTTTTGAATTTCGCATCTCGATCACAGGTTCTGAAAATACAGACTGCAAAAAAGTCTCCGAATGCAATGACAATCGGAGACTTTTATTCTATCAGATCAGGATCATTGTGATTATCGATATTTGACCGCGAGGTTTCCGAAGCTGACGTCGGCATTGATGCTTATGGTCATGGAGGCATCCGCGTAGGGTTCGCCGTTGACCTCAAGGCTTCCGAAAGAACGCTTTCCGGCCTGCGCCAGTCTGACGGTGCGCGGGAGAAGAATCTCGCACTCACCAAAGGAAACATCCACATACAGCGCACAGTCAGCGGGGAATACCCTACAAGCCGTCAGGTCCAGTGTTGCCTTTCCAAAGGAACAATCGACGTCTCCGCCGTGGAACTCTTCCAGGTCGGCTACTTGCATAAATTCACCAAATGCGCAGTCCATATGGATCCGGCCGTTTTCCTGATTGTATTCCATGCGGCGTTCGCGATGATTTACATCCTTCGCCCATGAGAAGTTCTTTCCGCGTTTCCGCGGCCCCACTCGGTCGATCAGGAGCGATACGCCGACAAGAATCAGAAGAACCGGCCAAAGGATGCTCCAGGACACCTCGAATCGCAGAATGCCGAGGTTCGAAAGCACCAGATAAGCACCGACAAGAGAGATTCCCACAGATGCCAGCGAAACGCGGTTGATCAGGCTTCCGACGCCGATGGCAAGCACTACGGCGCGCCAGACAAAACTCCAGAATTCGATCGGGGCAAAAGGCCAGACGGGCGTTTTAGACAGAAGGAATATCGCCCCGGTCAGGATCATTGCGACCGCGAATGCGATTCCGGAGCGTTTGCCTCCGTCAAACATAACCGTAAAACCGTTGCGCTCGTGCGCGCTCTCCTCTCCGTTCGCATGTCCGCATGAAGCCTGTTTCGGTGCCGCAAACTTCGAAGCATCGATCGGCGTTACACCCAGCAGCATATCCGTGCTTACGCCGAGCACTTCGGCGATCAGCGGCAGAATCGAAATATCAGGGCAGGAATTGTCGTTTTCCCACTTGCTGACAGCTTGCGCAGTCACACCGACGCGCTCCGCCAGTTGATCCTGCGTAAGGCCTTTTGCTCGCCGGAGCGCTGCAATGCGCTTTCCTATTGTTTCCATAATCGTTCCTCCAAGATTTCACTTCAGTCTTTCTGCTGCCATTATGACATAAACCGCTCTGTTTGGCTATAACCCAGTCTTTGATTGCAAAAATCGTTCGCAACCACGAGTTGAGCACGGCACAACCACCGGTTGTTTGCACTGTAAAACGGCAGACTTTTAGCGACGAATCGCTGGGAGTCACCGACTTTCTTTACAGTAGCACACGGAATGTGTATAATATAATTGGATAAAAGGAGGCTATAATTAATGGCATTGCGTAATATTCGTGTTGACGACGATCCTTGTCTTACCAAAGTCTGTCGTAAAGTCGATCGATTTGATGCTAAGCTCGCTTCGCTGCTCGATGATATGTTTGATACCATGTATGATGCCGACGGAGTCGGCCTTGCCGCACCGCAGATCGGCGTGCTGCGCCGTGCTGTGGTCATCGATACCGGAGACGGCCCTGTTGAAATGATCAATCCCGTCATTACGCTGAGTGAAGGCGTGCAGGGAGACATGGAAGGCTGCCTTTCTTTTCCCGGAAAATCCGGCTATGTTGAGCGTGCGGAGCATGTTGTCGTCGAGGCCTACGATCGAAACGGGGATCTCTATGAATATGATACACGCGGCCTGTTTGCAAGAGCGGTACAGCATGAGTTAGATCATCTTGACGGTCTTGTGTATCTGCGCCTTGTAAAAGAACCTCCGGCAGATTTCGAGCAAGAACGCCGTGCGCGCGAAGCGGAGGAGAACGAATGAGAATTGCTTTTCTTGGAACACCGGAGTTTGCCCTGCCCACGCTGGAAATGCTTGCAGGCTCCGGGCATACGATCGCTGTGTTCACACAGCCGGATCGTCCCGTCGGAAGGCATGGAAAGCTGACGCCGCCGCCCGTTAAAACTTTTGCACTGCAGCACGGTATTCCTGTATATCAGTTTGAGCGAATCCGCTCAGAGGACGGGATCAACGCGCTGGCTTCTTTTGCACCGGATCTTATGGTTACCGCTGCATTCGGCCAATTACTTTCGCAGGCCAATCTGGATATCCCGAAGCACGGTTGCATCAATGTTCACGGATCGCTTCTCCCGCGTTACCGCGGCGCCGCACCGATCCAGTGGGCGGTCATCAACGGAGAACAAGAGACTGGTATCACGACGATGCTGACCGACATCGGTATGGATACGGGCGATATCCTCCTGCAGCAGGCGACAACGATCCTGCCCGATGAGACGGCGGGAGAATTATATGACCGACTTGCCGTTATGGGCGCCGAAGTATTGAAATCCACGCTGCATGCCCTGGAAGCAGGAACGCTCACGCGGATCAAGCAGGACGAATCTGCCGCAACAAAATGTCCGATGCTGAAAAAGGAGCACGGAAAGATCGATTTTTTGCGTACCGCGGAGCAGGTACACAATCTTGTTCGAGGCGTCAACCCTTGGCCCGGCGCATACGCTCTTTGGAATGGCGAACCGGTGAAGATATGGAAAACGGCGCGAACCGCTCTTGCAAATCCCGGATTGCCGAATGGCACATGTACAGGTGATGCAAAACAAGGGTTGTTTGTACAGTGCTCTGATGGACTTCTTGAGATTCTGGAGCTGCAAGCACCTGGTGGAAAGCGTATGGACGGCAAGACTTTTTTGAGAGGAAAGCCGCTTTCCGGCGCAGTACTTCAATGAGTCGTTCCGATTATCCACAGCGGGCAAAGCACGGGAGCGCGGCAACCCCGCGCCGCATCGCCCTGGACATTATCACCGATGTTACAGAACGCGGAGCGTATGCAAATCTGCGTATAAAAGACGCCGTTCGCGGCCTTTCCGCGCAGGACACAGCATTCACTGCTGCGCTATGCTACGGTACGCTCGAACATCTGTACTATCTGGATTATATCATTGACGGTTTCGTAAAAGGCAGACAGAAACCGGTCGTGAGGAATCTCCTTCGGATCGGCTGCTGTGAACTGCTCTTTTTGGATACACCGAGCCATGCCGCGATTTTTGAAACCGTCTCGCTTTGCCGTGCCATGGGTATGAATGGTCTGACCGGCTTCGTGAATGCAGTGCTTCGGCGCGTGGATCAAGCGCGCAATTCCCTTCCGGCGCTTCCGGAAGATACGATGCAGCGCTTATCCATTCAATACAGCTGCCCGCATTGGCTTGTTGCGCTTTGGACAAAGGAGCTTGGCCTCCCAGACACGGAAAAGCTTCTTGCAGCTGCATCGCCCGGCTTGACCGTCCGGGCACAGTTCCCCTGCACGACCGACGAGCTTGCCGATGCCCTCCCCTGCCCTGTTCGGCGAGGCGCTCTGGATGACAACGCCTTGTTGCTCGGACGCGGATTTGATCTTGCGTCGCATCCCGCATTTAGCCAGGGACGTATGGCGATACAGAGCGAAGGCGCAATGCTCCTTTGCCGCGCGCTGGGCGACTGCCGCGAAAAACGCGTTCTGGACGCTTGCGCCGCGCCCGGCGGCAAAAGCGCATACATTGCTTCGCTTTCAGAGAATCGTGCGCTGCTGACTTGTTTCGAAAAACATGCACATCGAATTGCGTTGATGCAAAAGAACTTCGAACGTCTGCATGTGACTGCGGACATTCTACTGAAAGATGCTTCGGAGCACGATCCGGAATTTGACGCGGCTTTCGATGCGGTCCTGCTGGACGTCCCGTGTTCGGGACTCGGCTTGCTCCATGAAAAGCCCGACGTTCGGTACAGCAAGCGGGAATCCGATATCGAGTCGCTTGCAGCAACGCAGCACGACATACTTTCCGCATGCGCTTCCTATGTGCGCCCCGGCGGTATCCTTGTGTATGCGACCTGTACGATCTCGAAGCAGGAGAATGAAATGCAAGTGGAACGCTTTTTGAAAGAGCATGCGGAGTATTCGCCGGATCCTCTGCCCTTCGCTTTCCATAGCGGTCATATGTTGCAGCTGCTCCCCCACAGGAACGGTACGGACGGATTTTTTGTCGCGAGGATGAAACGATGTATTTGACAGAAATGACGCTTGACGAGGTTGCAAAGCTGCTCTCCGATTTTGGAGAACCGCGATACCGTGCAAAACAGGTCTATGCCTGGCTCGTTCGCGGCGTGCTGCCGGCGGAAATGACAAACCTACCCAAAGCGCTGCGAGAAAAACTTGCCGCTCTGCCATATGGCGCGGTTTCCATCTTTCAGAAGCGTCTCTCCGAGCGGGACGGTACTGCCAAATTTTTGTTCTCGCTTGAGGATGAAAACCTCATCGAAGGCGTTCTCATGCGTTACCATTATGGCAACACCGTTTGTCTCTCCACGCAGGTCGGATGCCGCATGGGCTGCGCGTTTTGCGCCTCCACGCTTGAGGGAAAGGTGCGCGATCTTCACGCGGGCGAAATGCTCGGCCAAATCGCCGCGATTGAAAAAGACGAACCGCACGAGGATGGGCATCGTGCGGTGACGAACCTCGTTTTGATGGGCAGCGGCGAGCCCCTGGACAACTTTGAGAACGTAGTGCGCTTTCTGTACCTCGTTTCTTCGCCGGACGGCATGAACATCAGCCCGCGCAATATTTCCGTATCGACTTGCGGCATCGTTCCGAAAATCTATGAGTTCATGGAGAAAGCGCCGCATGTGACGCTGTCCGTTTCACTGCACGCACACGACGATGAAACACGGAGCCGCATTATGCCGATCAACCGTGCCTATCCGATCGCAGAGCTTCTCAAGGCAGCTCGCGCTTACGCCGACGGCACGGGAAGACGTGTTGTTTTTGAATATGCTCTGATTTCCGGCGTGAACGCCTCGGAGCAGGACGCCGTCGCGCTGGCGAAGCGTCTGCGCGGCATGCGCTGTCATGTGAATCTGATCCCGCTGAATCCCGTGCCTGAGCGCAATCTCTCCGGCGCGACGCGCCAGCAGGCACAGCAATTTGCCGCGTGGCTGGAGCGGGAACATATTTCTGCGACCGTTCGCCGCGAAATGGGGACGGATATTGAGGGCGCCTGCGGTCAATTGAGAAGGAGGGTCAGCAATGAATTACGCCTGTAAGAGCGTTATCGGGCGGCGCCGAACGAACGAGGATCGCTGCTGCGCCGTTTCGAATGCACGCGGTTCAATACTGCTTGCAGTTGCCGACGGCATGGGAGGACATGCGGCGGGAGAAGTTGCAAGCGAAATGCTGATTGAAACGCTCAAGACGCAAGCCGAACACTTTACACCGCTGTCTCTGACGGAGCCGGCCCTGCGCAATGCGATCCTTGAGGCAAATCTCTCGATCTATCGGGCGGCGGAGGACAGCGAGTCCTGCCGCAGCATGGGGTCAACGCTTGTCTGCGCAGTCATCGAAGGCAACCGTTATCTTGCGGCAAATATCGGTGACAGCCGGTTATATCTATACAGTGCAGACCGTCTGACCCGCATTACCAAAGACCATTCGCTCGTCCAAACGTTTATGGACGAGGGATCCATTACGCCAGACGAGGCTGCCGTGCATCCCTTGCGTAACGTTATTACGCGTGCAGTCGGTACGAATCTGACCGTTGAACCGGATCTGTTTTGCGGCGCGCTGCACGAAGACGATATGCTTTTGCTTTGTTCTGACGGGCTACACGGCAGCTTATCCGATATGGAGATCTCCGCGATCCTGTCCGGCGGCGGTGCGTTGGAGCTGTTGTGCGATTCCCTGATCGACGCTGCAAGCAATGCGGGTTCCAGCGACAATATTTCGGTCGTGCTTGCACGCTGTACGGGGGTGCAGAACATATGATCGGCGTCATATTGAACCACAGATACCGCATTGCGGCGCTGATCGGAACAGGCGGCATGGCGCAGGTCTACCGCGCCGTAAACCTGACGACGCGCAAAAATGTGGCCATTAAAATGCTGAAGCCGGAGTACCGCGAGAACCCGGAGTTCTTGCGGCGCTTTGAACGGGAGGCGCGCGCAGTTTTGCATCTTTCTCACGAAAACATTGTAAGAGCATATGGCGTAGGTCAATATGATGGAATGCCTTATATTGTTTTAGAATACGTTGAGGGGCGCACACTAAAGGAGATCATTCAGGAGCGGGGCGCTATGCCGGCGAAGTCCGCCGTCAGTCTTTGCACGCAGGTATTGGATGCGCTCTCCGCCGCGCACGAGGCTGGGATCATTCATCGGGACGTCAAGCCGCAGAATGTCATTATTACACCGAGCGGAAGAGCAAAATTGACGGATTTCGGCATTGCTCGAGACGTGCAGGCTACCACCGTTACATTCGCCGGTTCTACCGTGCTCGGCTCTGCACACTATCTTTCGCCGGAGCAGGCAAAAGGAAAGCCGGTCACAGCGGAAAGCGATCTGTATTCCGTCGGCGTCATGCTGTATGAGATGCTGACCGGCGACGTCCCATTTTCCTCGGACAGCACGGTTTCCATTGCTTTGAAGCATATCAATGAGACACCGCTGTCGCCCATCGAACTGAATCCCCGCATTCCGCCCGCGCTGAACGAAGCAGTGCTTATTGCACTTCGCAAAGAGCCGCTTGAAAGATTCGATTCTGCGCGCCGCATGGCATGGGCGATCAACCGTGCTTTACGTGATCCCAATTGGCACCCCATTACCGGCCGTGAACAGCAACCGGATGCCGATATGGCCTTTTCTGCGGGAAGCGGCGCAATGGGTCAGCCGGATGGCTCGATTGCACGGCTCCATGGCGCTTGGAAAATCGCGATCGTTGTCGGCGTGTTTATTTCGATTCTGATCGGGACATTTCTTGCTACCCGTTCGTCCTTCACGGGGAAATCCGGTTCACTTGCGGTCGTCCCTTCGCTCACTGGGAAAACTCTGCAGGAGGCCCAATCCAAAGCGGCAGATTATGGCTTGGCACTGGAGATCGAGGGATATGTCGCGAGCACGGCTGTTGACTACGGCCGTATCGTGAGTCAGTCGCCTGATGCGGGATTCAGCGTCAAATCCGGCAGTTCCGTGAAGGTCTCTGTCAGCGCGGGGCCGGAAGTACCTGTCGTTCCGAATTTGGCCGGTAAAACATATGATGAGACGGTTGCTGCGATCCAGGCAGCTGGATTACAGCTTGGAACCGTTTCCTATCAAGTCTCGGACGTTGCCATTGGGTATGTCTGCGCACAGTCTCCGCTCGCAGGAACTGAAATTATACCCGGAAGCACTGTTGACATTATTATCAGTGCGACCGCCGCCAATATGATCCCGATGCCCGCCATCACGTCGCTGTCGCTTTCGGATGCCCTGGCAGCGTTGGATGCCGTCGGTTTTGAGCGAATCTATCTGCGATACGACGAGGCCGGCATGGCGGAGAATACCGGAGAGATCATTTCTCAACAGCCGAATGCCGGCGAGACGGTTCCATCGAACATGACAGTCACGCTGACGGTTTCCGGCGCAGCGCCTTCCGACTGTGTTTCAGACATTGCGTACAATCTCACGATCGAAAAGAGCGGCACGCCGGTGATGGTGACGATTGAAGAAACCGTTTCCGGTGTGCATGTCGAACGCATCCTGTTTGAAGGTTTGCTGCAAAAAGGCGAAAAAGTTCCGGTTTCCTTTACAGCAACGGCACAGGCGAGCGGACGGTACGAATTGATTCTCTATGTGAACGGTACGGAGGTGCGACGGCAGGACACCAGCTTCTCCGTAAAGGGGTGATCCTATGCAATGCGGACTGATCTTGAAGGGAATCGGCGGGTTCTACTACGTCCTGTCCGACGAATCGGAACAGGTCGTGGCCTGTAAGGCGCGCGGCCGATTCCGCGCCGAGGGTCTGACGCCGATGGTCGGCGACCGCGTCCGCTTTGCGCCGCAGCGGGACGGCCATGCACTGATAACCGAAATACTGCCGAGAAAGAACGCATTGGTGAGGCCGCCAGTTTCCAATATTGATCAGCTTTTGATCGTGCTCTCCGCCTCTGCCCCCGCACCTGATTTTTTGCTTGCGGACAAACTGATCGTCGAAGCGACCCTGCTCTCTATCGCGCCCATACTCATTCTCAATAAGTGCGACAGTGCAGATGCGCACGTTGTAGAAATATTTGAACGGGACTATGCGGCGCACTTTCCAACGCTTCGCGTCTCGGCTCTGACCAAAGAGGGCCTCGATGGATTTTTTAACATTTTACAAGGAAAGATTTCCTGCTTTGCAGGGCAATCTGCGGTCGGGAAATCCTCGCTGATCAATGCGCTTGTGCCGGAGCTTTCGCTTGCGACAGGGGAGCTGTCTCAAAAAACGTCGCGCGGCAGACACACCACGCGTCATGCTGAGCTCTGGCCGGTATTTCACGGCGCGATCATGGATACGCCCGGCTTTTCTCTTTATGAGCCGGAAACGCTTGAACAGGAAGCTTTGGATCAATGCTATCCGGAATTTGCGAGGGCGGTCGGCCATTGCCGTTTTCCGGGCTGTATGCACATAAGCGAACCTGACTGTGCGATAAAGCAAATGATAGCTTCCGGCGGCATGTCTCCAGGGCGCTATGAACGATATAAACTACTTGCAAAGGAATTTGAAACAAGGAGAAAGCATCGCTATGATTAAAATTGCTCCGTCTATCCTGTCCGCAGACTTTGCCGAAATGGGCGCGGCTGTTCGGCGGTTGTCCGACTGGAAGGCTGATTGGGTACACTTTGACGTTATGGATGGGAATTTTGTGCCGAATTTGACCTTTGGTCCACCGATGTGCAAAGCGCTCCGCACACATACACAGCTCCCGATCGATGTACACTTGATGGTGGATCACCCGGGCGACTGGATCGAACCGTTTCATGAAGCGGGCGCGAACTGCATCACCTTTCACGTGGAGGCAGAACGGCACATTCACAGGCTTCTTCAGAAAATTCATGCGCTCGGTATGCAGGCCGGCGTCGTTCTGAATCCTGCAACGCCGCTTTGTGCCGCGGAAGAGGTGCTCCCGTATTGCGATTTGGTTTTGCTGATGAGCGTCAATCCGGGGTTTGGCGGCCAGAAATTCATTCCGGAAACCGTCCAAAAGATACGCACACTACGCGCGTTGATCGATGCGCGCGGTCTTAGCTGTGAGATCGAGGTGGATGGCGGCATCAACCCAGAGACGGCTGCACGCTGCATTGATGCGGGTGCTTCCATTCTGGTTGCCGGAAACAGCGTCTTCTCGTCGGACACGCCGGCGGAGATGATTCGGGCGCTGCGCTGCGGAAGATAGGCGCGCGTAACAAGTTCGATCGTGTAGGGGCGCCGCATCAATCCATGCAGCGCCCTTGCTGCAATTAGCTTTCGGACAGAGCATCCGTCTGGTTCGAGACGTCGGACTGCTGTTCCTGCTCGTTCTCAGCTGCGCACTCCTCTCCCGCTTCCTCCGTAAACAACAGTTTTTTCAGCAGGAATGCATAGATCTCTTCCGAGGCTTTTCCCCAGTTCTTTCGCGCACGCTGCGCCATGGTACGAGACGCCAGTTTCATGCTGATATCAAGAACAACGTCATTTCGCTCGACAGCTTTCAGATGTACCATGTATGCGCCGCTGTACAATTCTTCCATGGAGGACAGAAGCTGCGTTTCCAATCGCATGGATTCTCGCGCGGAATCGGCATAATCAGCAAGACGCTGCCGAAGGGAAAACGGGAGGCTCTCTTCAAACATGGAAAGCACGGATTCGCCCGGCGCAGTTATGCGGTACGCCTGTCCGAATGCGCGCGGGATTGCCGCGATCATGCCGTCCTGCTCCATTTCGTACATGGCTGTTTGAAAATCAAAATATGACATACAGTCGTTTTCAACCATTGCACGATGAATCTGTTCACGCATCAGATCAATATTCGCACTTCGCACAAAGTACAATATGGTCAATTTGTTTTTCGGCACGCCCTGCGCAAAAATCGGCATTGTGACTCTTATTCCTTTCAGACATTTCATGCGGAACTATTATACCATAACACTGCGCTTGACAAAAGCGCAGAAAAGGCGTAATGTGCTTTCGGAAAATAGTGTTGATTCGCGCGGCGGAACCCGCGCAGGAAAGGATGTCCCCCCTATGCTGTTGTTCATTTATATTACGAACCGCGTAGCAACCGTCTCTCCCATTCTGCAAAAAATGGCGGAACGCGGGATTCATGGCGCCACGATGGTGGACTGTGAAGGAATGCTGCAAACGCTTGCGGCTGATTCGATTGAACCGCCGCCGTTTTTCGGCTCTCTGCGCAAATTTATCAACCCGGATCATGAGCCCGGGAAAATGCTTTTTGCCGTGCTTCGGGAGGAGCAGATCGGCGTTGCAAAGTCCTGCATACACGATGTGTGCGGCAGCCTCGACAGGCCGAACGCCGGTATCATGTTCACCGTGCCTGTGACAAGCGTAGAAGGAGTCGAATAACCAATATGCAAATCATTCTATGTCTTGCGGCCGCGATGATCTGCGGTCTGCTGTTGACGCGCGTTGTCAAGCCGGTTCACCTGCCGAACGTAACGGGGTATCTCATCGCCGGTCTCATCATCGGCCCATATTGCCTTGGCATTTTTCAAGAGAGCGACGCGGCTGTCACCGATGTGCTTACGGACGTAGCGCTTGGTTTTATTGCTTTTTCTATCGGCGGTGAATTCCGGATCAGCAACATCAAGCAGGTCGGCACAAGCTCCATTACCATTACATTCTTTCAAGCGTGCCTCGCTACGCTGCTCGTCGACGCCGCGCTCCTTGCTTGCGGCTTCCCCGCCCCGCTCTCACTCACACTTGGCGCAATCGCTGCCGCTACCGCTCCGGCCGCAACGCTGATGGTCGTCAGGCAGTATCACGCAAAAGGTGAAGTGACATCGACGCTGCTCCCTGTTGTCGCGATGGATGACGCCGTAGGGCTGATGCTGTTCTCCATCTCCCTTCCCATCTCGCAGGCACTTGCTTCAAACGCAGCGCTGACCGTAACGTCCATGCTGCTGCAGCCATTGCTTGAGATCGTGCTTTCGCTTGCAGTCGGCGCCGGCATTGGTCTACTCATCGCCTTGGCCATGCGATTCTTTCACTCCAAGGTGAACAGGATCAGCGTAGCGGTCGCCGCAGTGCTGCTCGGTTCCGCACTTGCTTCTATTTGGAACCTGTCCTCTCTGCTGCTCTGTATGGCCATCGGTGCGGTCCTTGTCAATCTGCGCAATGACGCGGATGAGCTGCTTGAAATCACGGATGCGTGGACACCGCCGCTGTTTATGCTGTTCTTTGTACTTTCGGGAGCCGAGCTGGATCTTGCAGTTGTTCCTACTGTCGGGCTTTTGGGCGTTGTCTATATGGTAGCTCGTAGTTTGGGAAAATACTTCGGTTCTTTCCTTGGCGCAACCATTGCCAAGTCTTCGCCGAATATCCGCAAGTATCTTGGCTTAACGCTTCTGCCGCAAGCCGGTGTTGCGATCGGCATGGCGCAAGTCGCCTTGAATGCCCTTCCGGAATACGGCACTCAGATCCAGGCGGTCGTGCTGACGGCGACGCTGATTTATGAACTGATCGGACCGGTCATTACAAAATTAGCGCTGACCGCAGCTGGCGAGATTCAGGATTCAAAGAAATCCAAGGCAAAAACGGAACAAAGCGCCGGTGGTGCGAAGTAGAGTATAAGGCAGCCGAGTATATCGGCTGCCTTTTTACTGCCGAATCACAGCTTGTCAATTCATCATCGGACTGCTATACTGAATAACATAGATACTGATAATTTGGAGGACACTGTGCTTTATCGCAAGATACTTCCGCTATGCCTGCTGATTCTGTGTTTGCCAATTCTGGCTGCTCGCGCTGATGGCGAGACCGATGCCGCTGAAGCCGACGCTGCGAATGATGCTGCCGAGGCCGCTTCGCATACGTTTTTGACCGTTGACGGTCTCTCTGACGGGTGTTCGGCTGCGGATTGCGCGGCATTTTTGCGCGGCGAATGCGATGCGGCGCTTGTGCAGACTGTTGCGGCGGCTACAGAATCGGACGCGACGGACCGGATCGCAACCAGTCTTCTCAACCTGTCCATTGGTCGACCGGTCTACGGCAGACTCGCTTTTACGGAATGCAGCGAAGTCCCAATGATGACAGACGGGTACGTTCTGTAGCTTGGTTCGAACTATAATTTTCACGGAAACGTTACATCGGGCGCGCCGATTACTTCTGTTACGATCACCATTGACCGCGAGGAGCGCAAGGGCAGCCTCTACCCTTTCATCAGCACTGTTACATTTGCGCCGGAAGACAATATCACCCGTTATGATATCAATTCCGTGCCGGAGGGTGCAAAAAAATCTCTGAATGATCTTACAAAGCTCAACAAGCTTCGCGTCGGAGAGCACTATTTGGTGATCACCGCAACTTCTACAGAAGAAACCGAGCCCGTCGAACTTGTCCGCGCTTCATTTACCATTGAAAGACAGCGCTGGAATCAGCTTGCGCAGACGAATTTCTCCGACAACTATTCACAGATCCTTGGCTTTTTTGGCGACCCCGAAAAATTCCTGTTTCGCTATCGCTGGCGCGGCAACGGTCGAGGAATCGTCCTCGATCCGGAATGGCGCAATACCTATCTCGTACCGGGTCGTTTCGGAAGTATCCATCGTGATGCGGAGCCGTACTTTCTGAAAGCGCAGCAGTATATCGACACCGAATATGTTCGTGTATCCGGGAATAAGCATGATTCCGGCGTTATTCCACTCTCAAAGCTCGTACTGCATAATAGCGGGACTTGTGTCGCACGTTTTATTTCAAGCCGCAAATATGTCAGCCATCATTCGTTTGGCACAGTGGTGGATCTGAATACAAATCTGTCTCCGAACAGACAGCGTGTAAGAAACAAGAATATTATTTACGATGCAGTTTACAATCACCTGATTTACGAGGGGATCAAGACGGATGAATCCGGCGTGCAATACTATGATTTCACCTATACCGGAAAGTATAAAAACGCTGTTTTGGATATTCCGCCGGAGATTGTCAATTATCTGCTCTATGAGCTTGCATTTTATCGTGCAGGATTTCGATGGGGGTTCTATTTTGACCGCGCTGACGCTATGCACTTTACCTTGACGGAATCAAGGCGAGAATACTTCGAAACCGGCCCATATGCGATGCGAAAAGTGTTTACCTATATCAACGAATAGTGCTTGAGACGCCGCTCACGGTCACTTGAACGGCACAATACGCTAGATTCATGTGCGCCGAACGCCATCAGCAGCATGGCAGAATGCAAGCGCTTTTCCCATGATGCGTCGGGGTCGGATAGCGCATGACTGAACGAAACATAAAACGCTCGGGGACGATGCCCGGGCGTTTTTGTATTGCCGTAAGGGAAAGCGTATTGCAAGCGTATCAAACGGCTAAACGCCGTATTTCAGCTTTACGCGCGCGAGCTTGCTGCCGAATGGCTTTGCAAATATATACAGGAACAGCATGTTCGAAACTGCATATAAGATAGTATAGGGTGCCGCCGTAACGAGCGCCGCCAAGTACAGCTGCAGATTAAAGCCATTATTGTACCAAAGAACTGTCCAAATATCCATAATGAATGAAAAAGCAACGCCGGAAATCGCACCGTACAGCAGCAAGAACCAACGATGGTCTTGGAGGCGTTTGGAAAGAACGCCCGCAATCAAACCGATCAGCCCCCACGCCAGCATCTGAAACGGCGTCCAAGGCCCCTGCCCAAAATAAAAATTTGAAATAACTGCGGACAGCGCCCCCGTCAAAAAGCCCGCTTCACCACCTAGATACATCGCAGTCAGGATTGTCAAGGCTGTAACGGGTTTGAATAGGGGAATAAACCGTCCTGTCACCGAGAGTGCCGTCATGACAGCAACGAGGATCAATCGTCGCGTCCCCGTTTTCTTTCGCTCAAACCCGGCAAAAAACAACAGCAACGAAAGAAGTGTTACAATGAGGATCGCCGCAGCATACCCTTCTGCTGCGATCGCGTTTGCGCCGATCAGAGCGGTTAAAGGGATTAACAAAAACGGAACAATAATCCGTATGAGCTTTCGCAGATGCGCGTTCTTGATTACAATCATGTGCTGTCTCCGTTTGCGCGGCAGATGGCCACCATGTCTTCAAATGTCGCGACGAGATCATAAATCCCACGCGTCATGCGGTTTGCGGCGGTCGTATAGAAACTGTTTGCCGAAAAAAACTGCCGCGGTACTCCGCAGGAAACAACCTCGCCGCGAAAGAACAGCGCGCAGCGGTCCGCGCACGAAGCAGCGAACGCAAGGTCATGCGTTACTATAACGATGGTAACACCCTGCGCTTTCAGGTTGCACAATACCGTATGGAGCTGCTGCTTTGCATATGCGTCTAAGCCTTTGGTCGGCTCGTCAAGAAGCAATAAACGCGGATGCGTTGCCAGAGCTTTTGCGAGCGCGACGAGCTGCTGCTGTCCGCCGGAAAGATCATACGGGTGCTGATCGAGCAGATCCTGTAAAGAATACGGGAGCGTCTCCTGCTCCGCCTTTGCATCCGCAAGTTCTTCTCGCACCGTATTGCACAAAAATACGGTTTGGACATCCTGCGGCAATAGCGCAAGGCAGTCCCTATATAGGGATTGGTTTTTATAGTCTCTGAGCTTTTTCCCGAACACCTTGATCGTTCCTGCATATGGCTGCAGAATTCCTGCCGCCGCGGAAAGCATGGTCGATTTTCCGGAGCCGTTGCCTCCGAGCAAACAAAAAATCTCACCCGCGTAGACGGAAAACGTGAGGCCGGACAAGACGTCCTGCATCGCTCTGCTATAGCGAAAGCGCACTTCGGAGAACTCCAACGCGGCCGTTTCCGTATGGGTATATGGGGCAAGCGGAAGGCTTTTAATGGAAGCGGTGAAGTTACTTTCGATGTATGCTCGGGCTTCCCGCACGTCCAACGGACAATCTCCTTCATGTTGGAACGCCGCGTAGAGTTGTGCTGCGACCGGAAGGCCCGCCAAAAACCGCGGACTGGAAAGCAAACGCTTGACGCCTTTGCGTGTCTCATCGAAAACGAGTAAACGTCCTGCCTCCAAAGCAAGGAGCCGATTTGCAACAGGGATAACGTCCTCAAGTCTATGCTCAACGATCAGAACGGTTGTTCCGAGTTCGCGATTCAGTTTTGCTACGGTCGCAATAAAATCCGCAGCGGCGATTGGATCAAGCTGCGCCGTCGGCTCGTCCAGCAACAGAACATCCGGCTGCATGACCATCACAGCCGCGAGACTCAACAGCTGTTTTTGACCGCCGGAGAGCCTGTTCGTCTCCATGGAAAACCAACTTTCGATTCCGAAATAGCTTGCCATTTCCGCAACACGGCAACGGATCTCATCGCTGCTAATCCCCAAGTTCTCAAGGCCGAATGCCAGCTCATGCCATACTTTATCCGTGACGATCTGCTGCTCAGGGCGCTGCATCACATAGCCGATGCGGCAAGCGCATTCGCGTTCCGGGAGTTCCGAAAGGGAAATGCCCTCAAAGCGCACGCTGCCCGTTTGCCTGCCAAGCGGCGTCAGTTCACGCTTTAACATACGCAAAAGCGTGGATTTTCCGCTGCCGGTCGCGCCGAGTATCGCAATAAAATCGCCCTTCTGTACAGAAAAAGCGAGGTTCGAAAGCGTCTGGGACGATTGTTGCGGATATGTAAAGCTCAGACCTTCGACAGCAATGATTTCCACTTGATCTCCTCCGTTATTCTCAAGATCACCGGCAGCAGTGTCAGAATGCCATATGCAATGAGACTGTACAGCTGCAAGGCCGACGCAGGCGGCGCAGTGATCTCCGGGTAAAAGGCATATTGCAGCGCACCCGTTCCGGCGCCCAATACCGTGACGGCTGTTAGAAACGTGATCACGGCAAGCAAGACGGCGTCGCTGCTGCAGAAACGATAGACGGAAAAATAGGATCGTCTTCCGACGCCATATCCTCGTGCAGTCATGCTGTCCGCTGTAACGATCCCGTTCTCCAATGTCCACGTCACCATGACGGAAAGCACACGCATTCTTCCACGGAGGGTATCGACGATGTTATCCTCCTTGTACAGCCCGAGCGCACGCTGTGCTGCTTCGACCTTGTGAGCCTGTATTCTGAACAAGGGAATATACCGCAGCGTCATGGAAAGTAGCAAGGCGGCTTTCGGTGAGAGCGCACCGAACAGAAACAGCAGTTTGTCACTCGTCATGACCGAAGAAAACAATCGAAACCAGTACAACACCGCGAGCAGCATCGCCGCGGCAGTAAGTCCGTATAGCACGGCTTCCAAAGTAATTGGGTTGTTATTGAGGACAAACAATACCGTAACGCCGTTATGATGGAACAGCGGATTCAGAAGCGCAGTCACCATGAAGAGGAGCAGAAACCCTAAGTGCGTTCGAACGTCAAACAAATCTGCTTGGAAAAGGCATGCAAGCACGGCTCCGAACAGGGCTAACGCCTGGATCAGGGGATGCAGAACGAACATGCAGACCCCTGCGACCGCTGAAAAATACAAAAGCAATACAGCAGGATGCGTGTCAGAGAATGCCCGCATCGTTCAAAACACCTCCCTTTTCAGTTCAATTTGAAGGCACAACATCGTTGCCGAGATCACAAGTATACATCCACTCGATCTTGTCACCATCGGAAAGCACATACTCTCCGCAACTGACGGATGGCATTCGGCCATTGACGGAATAGACCCATCCGGACAGGCCGCCGAAATCAAATTCATATAGATTCCCGATTCCGGAAACATAAGCCATTGTTTTTGCGCCGGATCCGGTCGCTGTGCTGTCAACCGAAATGCGGAAGGAACGCGCGGCCTCGATGAGAATGTCATACGCCGTTTCGCCGGAAGCGATCTCAAATACGGTTTGGGGCAAAATGACGCCGTCCTTCGGAATATGGCTGCCATTGTCCTTGCCTGCCACGGTATCGCATCGAATGGACATTGTTACAGAACCGACCGCATCGGGCTTCTGCGGGACGGACGTATAGTACTTATCGGCGCTTTGAATGTTCAGTGAACAGGCCAGGGCGATTGCGGCTGCACCAACGGCCCCCACAAATATATAGTTTTTCGGATGGCGCTTGCCCTTCAAATATAGAGTCAGTACGGCCGCGAGCATTACAACAAGGATTCCAAGTATTGCCCAGAGACGGTAACCTTGAGGAACCGGAAGGCCGTTCTCTGAATGTACCTTCTCAGACACGACCTGCTCAGGCGCGACCTGCGGCGCTGCGTCGGTTCTTTTAATAGCCGGCAATTCGCCCAGCGTTGGAACAGCGGCGGGATCAAAGACGAACAGCGGGCTCCGCTGCACTTCGTAACGCCACAAAGCAACGAGCGCGCAAAGCGTCTGCACCGTCGCGATGGAACTGCCCTCCCCTCCCATCGTATGGCAAAAGGTGTCGTCCGCGAGCCGGTATTGGAGCATCCCGTCGAGGAGTGAATTACCCTGCTTGATAAAGCGAGAATCGTGCAGCGGATCAATGCCGATCGCCGTCAATGCGATCAGTACCTGCGCCGCACTTTCGACGTTTTGCGTCCCAAAACTCTCAAAGTCCCCGCTCACCAGTTGCTTGTCTGATAAAAAAGTGATTGCAGCATCGGCGGCGTCTCTTACGGCTTGTTTGTCTGCGTAGTACGGAGCTAAAGCCTGCAAGGTCATGGCCGTTACATCTACATCGCCGGATTCGCCGCGCAACGCCCAGCCGCCATCCGCAAGCTGCATGGAGAGCAGTTCTGCGACAACGGTTTCCGGCGAAAACGCCTTGCTTTGAGCGCCGTTGTTCATCAGATGCAGGCCGAACACCCAGCTCATGATTCCCTGCTCACCGATAGAGTGTTCCATTGTCTCCTGCACATAGGGCGCATCCGAATGCCCCGTTGCCATAAGCGTCAGGGCGTAACGTTGCTTGGTTGCAGCGGTAGCGGCATCCGATCGTGCCAAATAGTCAAGCAGTGCGCTCACATACCGATCAAACGCAAGCGATCCTTCGTACTGCACGAGAGCGAGTACATACCACTCGGCGGACTTTCCTGCTTCACTCGACAATCTGCCATCCAGCCATTCCTGCGGAGAACCGGCGCCAGCCGTCGATTCACAAGCTGCAACAATACCGTCGATGTACTGTTCAAGCACACCGACGGTATTATCTTCAGTCACAGGACTGCTCTCATTATTGGTTTTCGCATCATCCGCGTTACCTGCAAGCGCGCGTCCGACCGGCAACAAGCCGGTCAGACATGCAAGCAGACAACAAAGTGAAGCAAACCGCTTGATGCTCACGCTTGTTTCTTGCGGGTCGCGATCACAATGACCGCAACAGCGGCGGCAATTACCAGCACGGCGATCACAACATAGAGCGCTACGTTGGCTGTGCCTGTTGCTGCTCCGGCTTCCACCGTCGCTACGCAGCAAGGCGGGACAAGGACAGCAGTATCAGATTTTGCACTGATCACATGACTGCCGGCCGTAAGCTGAATGACTGCATGGCCCTCCGCGTCCGTCTTAGAATCGGTTGCTTCTCCATCGATCAAGATCACAGCATCTGCGACCGGCCGGGTGACAGGCGCCCAGTTTTCATCGAAGCCAACGCCTTCCAGCGTAAGCTCTACGGTTTCTCCCTCTTTGACGGTCAGCGTATCAACCGTAAAGTAGCTGTACATATCCGACCAAGCGGTAAGGTCCGTATAAACAAACGCCGTGATCTTATCGCCGTTCGCAATGGGGTCGGCGAGACTGAGCGCGGATGCATTGTTCACATAGTAACCATAGCTACCGCCATTTTCAACGCCCCACAGCTTTGACAAGCTAAGGCCATAGTCGCTTGTCTCCGAAGCATACCCGGCAGCCGCGCCGCCTTCAAAAGCAGCCTCATGGGCAAGATACAGTGCGTCATTGATGGTCAGGACACCATCTCCGTCCACGTCCGTAACGCCAACTTCCTGCTGCGCAAGCACGATCGTTCCGTTTGCAATGGTTACGCATACCTGAACGGGCTCCGTCTCGGTCTCGGCAAAAGCAGAGCCGGCAAACAGACTCACCAACAAGCAGGCAATCATGACGACCAGCAAGGCTCTCTTCTTACTCATGTTCTTTCTCTCCTTGTAATGTGAATTATTATTCTCATACGACGATTCACCACTCACCGTCCGTATGCAAATCCTCCGAAAACGTTGTATACGTCTTTATGCGCGAACTCCGCTTGCGTTCAGCATTTCTCTCCTGCTTTGCACGGATCCTTTTCACTACGGTACGATCATGCCGGCTTTCTTCCGGTGGACGCTTCAACCCCGCTGCTTCCAACGCTCGCGGCCAGGGGCCGAGAAATGCCTTAATCGCGCAAACCTCTTCCGCCGAAAAATCGCCGCGGCTTGGAAACCGGGAAACCCCGTTCTCCTGCAAACTACGCTGCTTTTCACGGAGAAGCTCCACACACAGTTCTCTGTCATACTTCATGGACGTTATCTCCTCTGGTACAAATAAACAAATGCGCTCCCGTCTTATATGGACGAGAAACGCAACGCTTGGCTTCCTTTGATACTGAACCGATGTGCTGCGGCTTTGCATCAGAAACCAACGGCTGCACTCTTCGTACCCAAAAGTGACCCGGCATGGCCGGCCGTTCCGGTCATTTGACAGGTATTCCGGCTTATGAACAGCAGACTGCTCAATCACGGAAATGGTGGTTGCGACGGAATCTCACCGAACTTCCCCCTCATCCAGCAGAGCTGGAATCAAACAACGACAGTATTCACTATTTACATTCATTCTACTGCAAAACATGTTTCCCGTCAATGATCGGCACGGCAAATCTCCCCGAAATCCTGCTTTCTCTGCACAAAAATAGCGTGTCATGCAAATGCGCACAGCACGCTGTTGTTAGTTTTGCCTGAGTTCAGCTCAGTTTGCCTTGGTCAGCGTGAGCATATACTCGCCGCCGTTTTCTTGTACCTTTACTTCATAGCGGCGTGACTTCGCAAAACGAGTAATATTCTCGACAGCGGCCATAGTATCCACCAAAACCTCGACCCCATCGGGATTGCTCTGAATCGCATGTTGTGTGCGTACAACAGGTTCCGGGCAGGCAAGCCCTCTCGCGTCAATCTTCATGTCGTTAGTTCCTTTCTCTGTTCGTGAGGCCGATCACCGCAAGGACAACAAAGCCGACAACGACCATGATCATGCCATTGGCCGTCGGACCCTTTGCGGAAGAAGCAAGGCCAAAGTTATGGCAAATAGCGGCGCCGACAATATAGCCGGTAACGGTAACAGCGGAATCGGAGTTACCCTCGCCCGCAAGAATAAGCTGGCGAAGCGGGCAGCCACCAAGCAAAACGCTGCCCCAGCCGACCAACGCCATGCCAAGGAAGTTCCAAAGGCCATCAGTATGTGCGACCGGTTGATCCGCAAAGGAGAGATGGAATTTTCCTGCGATCAAGTTTCCGATGATGCAGAAAACAATAACGGCGAGGAAACCGAAGAGCATATTGAAATCCTTGAACATGATGGCGTCACGGCTTGCCGCGACCGTGCAGAAGCGCGTTCTCTGTGCCAACGCGCCGACGAGCAGACCTGCGATCAAAGATGCAATGATGGGCGCATGCAGTGCACCGGGGCCACCGCCGGCTTCCGTTGCGGCAAAAATCGAGGGAATGAGCAAGGATGCAAGGAACAGAACCAGCATCATGGCCGGCAATACGCCGCCTTCCGCCAACGACTGCGGGTAGGTTCTCTTAAGGGAGAATCCTTTGCGAAGCCAGAGCGTCCCGACAAAAATACCGAGAACGAAACCAACAAGGCCGATGATGGCATTCAGATCCCCGCCGCCGATACGGAGCATCATGCGAAGCGGGCACCCCAAGAACATGAGCGCGCCGATCATTACGAAGATGGCGATGACAAAGCGGAGCATAGGAGAAGAACCGCCGCGCGGCTTGAATTCGCCCTTGATCGCAGCGATGATCGTTGCGCCGAGCACAAGGCCGATGATCTCGGGACGCACATACTGTACCGCGCCTGCGGTATGGAGTTTTGTGGCGCCCGCAATATCGCGAAGGAAGCACGCGATACAGAAACCCATATTGCCGGGATTGCCCAGCACCGTCAGAACCACCGCGATCACGCCGATCAAAGCGCCGACGCCAATTACGGCCCATCTTTTTTTCGTCATATTACCCCTCCAAAGTTGATGTGTCAGTTTCGCACTGTTCTACGAAACCAATGACAGTATATCACCTCCATTCGTTATTATCAAGTGAGGATAACGGAATTTCATAATTTTGGGTCTTTTTTCAGTCTTAGTGTGTGATAACGTTTACTTGAGTTGAAAGAAAAAACAACGCCGTACGCAAGACGTTCGATCGAACGTGCTATCACCGGCGTTATTTCGGATCGTGTATATTCGTTTTCAGGAACCGGGGTTCACATCAGCGCAGAAGGATTCTCTTCTCGCCTGCTCTTTCCATGACCCCGATCCGCTGCGCGCAGGGAACCGCAGTTTTCAGTTCCTCATACAATGCATCCGCGTCCTCCGGGTGTACCGAGATCATGAGCCCCCCCGCCGTCTGCGGATCATACAGCACGTCTTGCACGGCAAGCGGCGTATCTCCTGCATCGACTGCCTGCTCAGCAAAGGAACGATTGCGGTACATTCCCTCCGGAAGGATCCCCATCTCCGCAAAAGGCAGCGCTTCCTGGATGATATGAATGGCCGAAGTATCCAGAACGGCAGTCAGATCTGATCCCTGCGTCATTTCATAGAGATGCCCAAGCAGACCGAACCCGGTCACGTCCGTACAGGCATGCACACGATATTTGACCATACAATCACGCGCGGATTTGTTCAGCGTGGTCATCAGACGATAAGCAAGCGCCTTTCCCTCATCGCTCAAAAGCTCGGCTCTCTGTGCCGTCGTGAGGACGCCGATACCGAGCGGTTTTGTCAAAAGCAGCACATCCCCTTCTTTTGCACCGCTGTTGGTCAAAATACGATCTGGGTGGACAAAACCGGTGACCGAAAGGCCGTATTTCGGTTCATCGTCAAATATGCTGTGTCCGCCGGTGATCAAGGCTCCGGCTTCAAATACTTTTTCGTATCCGCCGCGCAAAAGCGCATGCACAGCGTCCCGCGGCATGTCTTTGGGGATGCACATAATGTTTAAGGCCAGCTTTGGCTCGCCGCCCATGGCATATACGTCAGAAAGTGCATTGGTCGCGGCAATTTGACCGAACAAATAGGGATCGTCTGCAATTGGCGGAAAAAAGTCTAATGTCTGAACGATCGCCAGGTCGTCCGTGATCTTATAGACCGAAGCGTCGTCGGACTTGTCAAATCCAACGAGCAGATTGGGGTCTTCATGTACAGAGATCCCTTCCAGCAGTTTCGCCAGCACGCCTGCACCGACCTTCGCACCGCAGCCGGCACATTTGGCCAGCTTAGTCAGCTTTACATCCTGTTCCATGGGTTATTCCGCCTTTCTTGAAAAATGTAGAATCGCTTCGAGCGCGCCACCGCCTACAGCCAGCGCTTTGTCCGAAACCGAATAACAATGTTCAAGCTTACACCGCGGGTCGATGTCACCGCTCTTCATTTCCTTATGAACTATGGTTCCGTCCGGGAGAATCCCGCGCAGTGTTCCGCGAATCTTGCTTTTCATGGGCATATCGTTCACATACGCGCAGATCTCTCCGGGCTCAACCTGGTCTCCGATCTTGTGTACGCCTCTGAAAACGCCGTTACACGGTGCGCGCAGAATGCGTTCCAGAGAATACCCGCCGATTTCACCGGGGATGCCTGTATTCGGAATTGCGCAGCCCGTATAGTATACGCGTCCCAAGGTATGCCCGCGCATGGTCTCAACGACCGCATGGCAGTCTAGACCCGCCGTGAACCCCGGTCCGATCCCGACAACAATCGGTGCATCCTGCATTGTCGTTCCAAGATTCTTTTTCGCAAGAATCGCATCGACGAGCGCATCGGGCCGAAGCGCCGTTCGGCAGGTCGCTTCCGGATCAGCCATCACAGCGATCTTTCCATCAGAAAGGATCGCTTTTGCTTCCTCGGCATCTTTCGCTTTCCTTGCGCGAATTCCTTCCAATTCGACTTCCCCTTGCACAAGCGCTTCCGAAAAACAGATCGTTCTTCGAATGGACGTCGGCTTGTCAAGATCCGTCATGACAACGGAAAAGCCGCTCTGTACGAGACGATATGCAATGCCGCTGGCAATATCGCCCGCGCCTCTCAGCAGAATCAGCATGCTGCATTCCTCCTTCAATTATCGTTCAGATTCTATGAAAAACAGGCCGTTCACACAACGATGTGATGAGCACCCTATCCGCCAAGTCACTTTCCATAGCCTCTGCAATTTGTTCGCCGTAAATGATACGTTCCGCTGCATCAGCCTTGTTCAAAATGACGCAAAAGCGTGCTTCTTTCGGGACAGATTTCCGCAATCCGGCACAATGCTGGAGCACCATCGCGCAATCATCCGGGGTAACCGCGGCTTCCGGGCTTTTTCCAACGATTGCTGCAAAGCGTTCCGGGCGAAATACAGTTTCGTTTATACGCTTCCCGACGCCGTCAAGCCCTGCCACGGCTATCACAAGGTTCGCTTCCCCCGGCATTGCTGGTTCATGCGGAGCCGGCGCTTTCAGCGGCAGATGCTTTGCACCGTCTGCCTCCACGATGCAATAGTCCGCAAGGGATGCAAGCTCCGCGATCGGCATTGCCGGCGGCTGCATTTTGCCGAGCTGTCCCGGCTCCGCAACACAAAGCACCGAATCCGCGGCGAGCGCTGCTTGCACACGTTCGCGCGTTGCATTCGTTAACACGGGGATATGCGTAGGGCAATAGATATGCGTCGTTGTTGTAACGATCACTTTGCCGCGCTGCTTCAGCTCATCCGCAAGGCAATACATCAGGGTGGTTTTTCCTCCTCCACCGACGATCGCTATGACGCCCGGCCGAACATCCAACAATTCCGAGATTCGATCTGTTATGTTTGCAAAAACGGCTTGCATATTATCCTCGTTATTTTGCTTTGAGGATAACATTTTTGTTTGATTTCGTCAACCGGCTGCAACGTGATCGTTCAGGCGTATGATTCACGCAGCCGATCAACGGGCATTGCGGGAATTGTAAAATGGAAAACGTTAAGGGGGGCAGTCCCAATCTTTGAACGCCCCCTATGATTCTTTACCTCGTCTTTTTCGTTACCGGGAAAATGATCTTCGTTTCCCACGCTTCCGGCGGGAGGTTATCAAAACGTGTCCTCAGATATAGCTCATATGGCGCGGCCGCGATCGCATACCCGTGTTCCGCGATCCAGCGCACGACGGCGCTATAGGCCTCTGCGAGGGTGGAGTATGCACCGCGATGCAATACCGTTACGGCTTCTGCTGCGGGAATGACGCGATCGGCTTCGCCTTCTTTCTCAACAACGACGCCAAGCTCTACATCAGAGCATTCCGGGTCGAATGCTTCGTCATGGTAGACAGCGAGCGCGATAGAATTTTTCGTTTGGATCTTCTCTCTCGCGACACGCTCAAACAGCTTGCCGTAATACTTTCCGTATTCTTCCGTAGACATTTTGTGCCGCTCGGATAGAATCGGCAACGGTTCTGTTGTTTCAAGATGGATCTCATATTGATTCTGCAAACTCTGCATAGTTCCATTCCTTTCATAGTCGTCAATGGTATTCGTAAGCTCGGAGATGATCTGCTCCGTCTCCTGTATATAGGACAACAGCTCCTCACGTTTACGCAGCAGTCTCCCGTATGTTTTCTCCTCATTTGCATCATCCGTCATAAGCGCGATTTCTGCAAGCGAGAAGCGATAGCGTTTAAGTCGCTGGATCATCAGCATCCTCGGAAGCTGCTCTTCGCCATAATACCGATATCCTGTCCACGGATCCGTGTGGATCGGGCGCAAAAGACCGATCTTATCATAATAGTGCAGTGCCTTAATGCTGACAAGGCTCGCTTTGGAAAACTGGCCAATGGTGAGCATACCTGTCTCCTCATACATTCTTTGCTTCGAAGCGACTATAAGTTTACGGTATCCCCTAAGGGCAGAGTCAATAGAAAAAACAACAACGCTTCGAAAACGAATTTAGAACGCTGTTGTTTTAGTAGGAACACATCTCAGAATCACAACAATGTATGCACCCGCGCTCGGATACGAAATACTCCATGCGCAAATCGTGCGCTTCAACGGGGATCGCCTCCCGCCGAATCGCATCCCGGCATAAGAGCATTGTTGGGCAATGCGTTTGCAAAAGATACCTGTCATAGTATCCACCGCCATACCCAAGGCGTTCGCCTCTCTCATTTCCCGTACAGCACGGAACGATTGCAAGATCGATCGATTCCGGTGATACAAACACAGCCGACGGCTCCGGTTCCAATATGCCAAAAGAACCGGGGCACAATTCGTCGATCGAACGAACCGCCCGTGCCTCCATGACACCTTTTTTGATACAGAGCGGTAATGCGAGCGTCTTACCGGCGTGCAGTATTGTCTCAAGCAGCGAACGTGTGTCGATCTCCCTCTGCGTTCCAACATAGCAGAGGACGGTTCGGGCTTTTTGAAACGGTGCGGAAGCGGCGACGTGGCGACAGATTTGATCATCCGCCGCTCTGCAGTAGTCCGGCGATAAAGCACGCACCGCATCCGCAATTTCTTTTCTGAGCGTCAGCTTTTGAGGCTCAATCTTCATGCTTTGTCATTCTCACATAGCAGAACCAGAACACAACCCCCACAAGGACGCCGCCAACAATATTACCGAGCGTCACAGGCAGCATATTTCCGAGGAAATAATTACCCCAAGTCAGGTTTTCAACCGCAAGGCCAGCAGCTTCGGCCGCCGCAGCATATTGTGATTTCGCGAACAACCCGACGGTGCAGTAATACATATCCGCAATACTATGATTAAATCCGCAGATCACAAAAAATGCAACGGGTGTATATGCGCCCAGAATCCTTCCCGCAACATCTTTCGATGAAAGTGAGAACAATACGCCCAACGTAACAAGGATATTACAAAGCACGCCCATAAAAAACGCATTTTGGAACGGCATTGTCATCTTGCCGATCGCAACCTTCATGGAAAACACTGCGAGCGCACCGTTCCCTGCGCCGACCCAGCCGAACTTCGCCGTAATGATCGCAACGATAAGTGAGCCTACGAAATTTCCCAGAAATACGACGACCCAATTGCGCAGCATGCCGCACAACCCGATGCGCTTGTCAAGCAATCCGATGCTCATGAGCGTATTGCCCGTAAACAGCTCCGCACCGGAAAGGATCACCATGCCGAGGCCGAATGCAAACAACAGGCCGGAGATCATACGGATACTGCTGTTATTCTCCAGCGCATAGGTCGCCATGTTTGTGACGGCGCCCGGAAATGCGATCAGCATTCCCGCAAGGATCGAAAGCAACGCCATGTTAGGCAGAGCGAGTTTCGATTTCGCGACGCTGGCGTTTGCATAGTTCAGCGCAGCTTCTTTCGGAGTAAACAGATTCATGTGATTCCTCCTCCAACTGCCGATCAAGCAAGCGAGCGCTTTGCCGCTTCTACAACATGACCGATCAGCACGGACGTGGTCACAGCGCCTACGCCGCCCGGAACCGGTGTGATAGCATCCACGATCGGTTCGATCTCCTCAAACACCGCGTCGCCCGCAATGCCGCCTTTTGCTTCATCCCAGTTAATCGAAACATCGATAACGATCTGTCCCGGCCGCACATAGTCCTTTGTAAGGCTGCGAAGCTTGCCGGCAGCCGTGATCAGAATGTCCGCTTCGCGTGCGACAGCAGGAACATCAAGCGTACGGGTATGACAGACGGTAACGGTTGCATTCCGCGCCATCAACATGACTGCGGCAGGCTTTCCGACAACAAGGCTGCGTCCGATGACAACGGCCTTCTTCCCTGTGCAGTCGATGCCGTAATGCGCGAGGATCTCCATGCAGGCCTCGGGCGTACAGGGCGCAAATCCAAGCTCTTTCCCCATAAACACTCCGGCATTGGACAGATCGGTCATGCCGTCGATGTCTTTTTTAGGATCAACGCGGTTTGAGATCTCGTCCTGGTCTGCTTTGAGATGCTTCGGAAGTGGACGGAACAAGAGAACGCCGTGAATTTTATCATTAGCATTGACCGCATCGATCGTCTCGATCAGTTTTTCTTTTGTCACGTCCTCCGGAAGAACGATCTTCTCGACCGCCACGCCAAGGGTATCCGCGCGCTTTGTCGCCCCGCGCTCATAGCTGAGATCATCCGGGCGCTCCCCGCAGCGAATGATCGCAAGCGTCGGAACGACACCTTTTGCTTTCAGTGCTTCGCAGTCCGAGATGATCCGCGCATTGAGTTTCTCATTGACTTCTTTTCCAAGCAACAGTCTTGCCATATGCCTTCCCCCCATTCTTATGCGAAAAATCCGGATTTGACCGATTCAAAGATGCTGTCCGCAACCGCGCAATACTTTTCCAGCATTCCGAGGCAACGAGCATTCATCTCTTCTGCAAGCTCGCGATTCTTTAGCGTCTTTGTGTTGATAAACACATTCAGCGACGCCGCTTGCAGCGCTGCTTTTACGCAGACCGCGCCGCAGCCCGCATCGGAAACGGCAAGGCGCGACCCCTTCTTTGCAAACACATCGATTGCTTCAATCGCTTCGCAGCAGAGTTCCATGATACGAACAGGGACTTTGCAGGCAACGATCGTCGCATCCTCAAGCACCTGATCCCGCGTGGGGTCATCCTTTGGAATGCCATACGCCTTTGCGAGTGGTGCAAAGCCTTCGGCGTCCGCCGCGATCTGGTCCAGCAATTCCTTCTGCAATGCGTCGCACTTTGTCTTCAATGCAACGATCTCTTCTTCAACATCCGCATATTTCTTTTTCCCGACAGTCAGCGAGCCGACCATATTGCCAAGCGCCGTGCCGACCGCTCCAACGAGCGCTGCAGCACCGCCGCCACCGGGAGTCGGTGCGTTGGATGCGAGCACGGTCACAAAATCTTTACAGGTTGCATCTGCGAAATCCATGATACTCTCCTTGTTAATCGAAATGTAAACAACAGAACATCCGGCGGCGGGTCGCCGCCGGACGCTTTGTTTCGGCTCAATTGTATTGTTTTGCTTAGAACAGACCGCTGATCTTTCCGGTTTCGTCAACGTCGATCCGCTCCGCTGCCGGAACCTTGGGAAGTCCGGGCATGGTCATGATGTCGCCGGTCAGCGCTACCAGGAAGCCCGCGCCTGCCGAAACTTTCACGTTGCGAACCGTAACGGTAAAGCCTGTCGGTGCGCCAAGTTTCGTCGGATCATCCGTCAGACTGTACTGGGTCTTTGCCATGCAGATCGGCATTTTATCGTAGCCAAGTGCAGTTAGCTGCGCAATCTGCTTAGCAGCGTTCGGCGTGAAGATGACGTCCTTTCCGCCATAAATCTTCTGCACGATCGCGGTGATCTTTTCTTCGATCGTCGCATCGAGATCATAAGCGAAGCTGAAGTCGTTCGGCTCATCACAGAGACGGACAACCTCTTTGGCAAGCTCGATACCGCCGTCGCCGCCTTTTGCCCAGACTTCCGACAGCGCTACATTAACGCCCAGCTCATGGCACTTATCCTCAACGAGCTTGAGCTCCGCCTCCGTATCCAGCGGGAACCGGTTGATTGCGACCACGCAGGGCAGTTTATACACCTTCGTGATGTTCTCAACATGCTTGAGCAGGTTCGGGATGCCCTTTTCAAGAGCTTCCAGATTCTCCGTGCCAAGCTCGGCCTTCGGAACGCCGCCATTGTACTTCAGCGCACGGACGGTCGCTACGATAACGACTGCGCTCGGGGTCAGGCCTGCCATGCGGCACTTAATGTCAAGGAATTTTTCCGCACCGAGGTCTGCGCCGAAGCCGGCTTCCGTGATGGTGTAATCGGAAAGACGCATTGCAATCTTTGTTGCAGTCACGGAGTTACAGCCGTGGGCGATGTTCGCGAACGGGCCGCCATGCACGAATGCAGGCGTATGCTCGAGCGTCTGGACGAGATTCGGCTTCAGAGCATCCTTTAGCAGTGCTGCCATGGCGCCGGCTGCATTCAGGTCTCCGGCGGTAACGGGTTTTTCATCATAGGTATAGCCGACGACGAGGCGCGCAAGACGTGCTTTCAAATCGGTGATATCGCTTGCAAGGCACAGAACAGCCATAATCTCGGAGGCAACCGTGATGTCATAGCCGTCCTCACGCGGCGTGCCATTGACTCTTCCGCCAAGACCGTCCACGACGAAGCGGAGCTGACGGTCGTTCATGTCGACACAGCGCCGCCAAGTGATCCTGCGGGGATCGATGTTGAGCTTATTGCCTTGATAGATATGGTTATCAAGCATTGCGGCAAGCAGATTGTTCGCAGCGCCGATTGCATGGAAATCACCTGTAAAATGCAGGTTGATGTCTTCCATCGGGACGACCTGTGCGTAACCGCCGCCGGCAGCGCCGCCCTTTACGCCGAACACCGGTCCGAGCGAGGGCTCGCGCAGTGCGACAAGAACGTTCTTACCCAGCTTCTTCATTGCATCTGCAAGGCCGACGGTCGTTGTGGTCTTTCCCTCGCCAGCGGGCGTCGGGTTGATCGCTGTTACCAGCACGAGCTTGCCTTCGCGCTTTTCTGTTTCGTTCAGAATGTTGTAGTCGACTTTTGCTTTGTAGTTTCCGTACTGCTCCAGATACTTCTCATCAACGCCCGCCATTTTCGCGATCTCGGTGATGTGCAGCATGGGGGTTTCCTGTGCGATCTCGATGTCCGACTTGTAGCTCATTTGTTTTCCTTTCTTCGTCCATGTGCTTTCCGGATATCGCTCTGGTTCCCGGCACAATGGACATACAATAATAATATTTTGCCGCTCTCGCGACAGAAAAACGGGTGGTCCGTCTGAGTCCCGTTCTTCCCTTGGTCAGCGGGGGAACGCCTCCCCCGTGTCTTTAGAAGGTGTTCCTCTGAAAGCAAGCCCGCACATCTCCGCTCATGTACAGAGAGCCGAGCGCGCAGACAATCCCTGCCTTTCCAGCAGCTTCCTGCGCAATGCGAACACCTTCTTCGACAGATACGCAGGGCGTCGCTTTCACGCCGAGTGCTTCTATACGCGACGCAAGTTCTTCTGCCGACATGGCGCGCGGATTCCGCGGTTTCACCGTAAAAAACTCTTTTGCAAGCGGAACCACAAGCCCAAGAATATGCGGCACGTCCTTATCTGCCATCACACCCACGAGAAACGTAATCTTCTTGCCTGGGAACAGCCGCTCTAGGCTTTCAGCTGTTGCCCGGATTCCATGCGGGTTATGCCCGCCGTCCACAATGAATACAGGATCTCTCCGGAGCACCTCAAAACGTGCAGGCCAGCGCGTGCTTGCAAGTCCGGTCCGCACGGCATCGTCACTGAGTCTCCAGCCCCTCTCGCGCAGCACCTGAACAGCGGTCAGGACGACGGCTGCATTGTTCATCTGATAGCGCCCCACCAGCGGGATCCGTACGTCTTTCCAATCCAGATAGGAAAAGCTCTGCCCGTCGAGGTTGAATTCGCCGGGTTTGATGGCGGAAAACGTGGGTTCGTGCAGCGTTGCATGGCGTGCTTCCGCAACCGAGCGAAACACTGCATCCGCATCCGGATTCCCGCCATAGCTCACAACGTCGCAACCCTCTTTAATAATTCCTGCTTTTGCCCTTGCAATGTCCGCCATTGTCGGGCCGAGTTCTCGAACATGATCCATACCCATCGCAGTAATGATGACGGCCTCAGGTTTTTCGATCACATTTGTAGAATCCAGTTCTCCGCCCATACCGACTTCAAGTATCACGATCTCGCAGGCATGCCGCGCAAAGTACAGCATAGCGATTACCGTGATCAGTTCAAACTCTGTCGGATGATCCTCCATCGCCTCCGCGAGCGGTTTGACCTCAGCGGTAATCTCCGCCAGTTCCTCGTCGGAAATACAGGAACCGTCGATCTGCATCCGTTCGTTAAAGCGATTGATAAACGGAGATGTATAGAGCCCTGTCCTATATCCGGCCGCTTCAAATATCGAAGCAAGCATAGCAGCTGTGGAGCCTTTTCCATTCGTTCCGGCTATGTGTACAAAACGCAGCCGCTTTTCCGGGTTTCCTGTTTTTTTCAGAAGTTCCTGTGTTCTGCCAAGCCCTAAGACACTGCCTTTCCAGCAGATACTGTGAATATAGGTCAACGCTTCATCGTAGGTCATAGCAACTCTTGTTTCCCTCATATTTCACCAACCATGTCGCCGAATCAATACTGTGCGGCGCGTTTCAAATACGGCCGAATCACAGGCTTATATGTTGCCCGATGCACAAGGCAGGCAACGATTGCATCCACAAGTATCGTTGCGGGTTTTGTTGCGAGCCGTGCAAGGAATAATGCGCTAAACGGCATTTCTTTTCCAACGATTATGGAATAATACAGGGTCAGAGCCCATGTGCCGTACAGGAGACTATTCACACACTCCGCTACGATCACGACAAGCAAAAACCTCCACATTCCTTTCCAATCATCCGACCAATGCCGGATTGCCCACTTGCCGCCAAGTCCGCAAAGCGCACCAAGCAGCATAGGTCCGACCGTCAACAGAGGAAAGTATGCGCCATAGCCTGACAGGACCGTGCCAAGTATATCCGACACTGCGCCGACCAACATTCCGGATATTGGGCCAAGCCAGAATCCTGCTAATATGATAGGAATACACTCAAAGCTGACACGCAGTCCTTCATTGATCTGAATGCCGAGAAACCTTGCAAGCACCACCTGCATTGCGATGAGAACCCCCATCAGAACAAGGTTTCGCACGGGAAAAACCGAACGTTTATTATCTTCCATTGCGTTTCTCCTATCTGCCGGATGTTCCTCGAACCGCCGGCGAATGGCATGGAAGCTACAGCGCAATGCTCTTCAAAAAAGAATACCAGTTCTCTCAGGCGTTTTGCACCTGACGGCGAACTGGTATCGTTACATCCGAAGCGATGCGGTAGCGGATGCAGCATTACATCGTGGGCGACTTCCCGTCCTTCGTGCAAGGGCGACTTCCCAGCCTCTTGCCACTTAACGCGCAATACTTACTCTACCAGGTCATTTAGCGTTCCCGAACACTTAGGAACTAGCATATCATACACCCATCCAAAGCAGATTACAATGCTATTTGGAAAGATTTTGATAAATAATTCTCAATTTCTCATTTTGCCGATGAGAGCCGTGTGCTAATGGCTTTCATTCGGTTTAACACGATGTCGCCTGCAACGGCCATATCCTCTGCGGAAAATGCGACGGCAAAGTTATCGGAAAACAGAATCTGGGCACTTGGAGGAAACTCCTCATCGCCGAGCCAGAGCAGAAAGCGCATGATAAACCCGTCAAACAAGGTGACATCAAAGCCAAGATCGCTCTTTTCAATTGGCCTTGCAGGCATTCGACTCATGATTTCTTTCAAAAGTTCGGGCTTATTTCCATAGGAATAGGCGAATCTTCTGATACACCGTCCATCAAACTGCTTTTCATATACGCCCCCCCAGTTGAATTCGCGGTAAGCCATATACTTGCCGCTTCCCGGAACGGATCGCCCTTCCAAAAGATACCGTAGGATCAGGATCCGTTCGCTGCCGTCCAACTCCGAATGCCGAACAGAAAAAGTCGGAAACGATACTTCGACCGTATCGCCGAGAAACGGGACTCGCAAAATGCCCGCATCTCTGTCAATCTGCAGTCCGCAACGCGCCGCCATCGCCTCAAAATCGGCATTTAAATAACGTTCCGAATAGATCGCGAGCGGGTGTTCGGCCTTGTTATCAATGATTTTCGGATAAAGTTCCATGTGACGCACCTTATTGTGTCACGCTTGGAAACAACGACGCATCCGTGTGCGGCAAAAAGCACGCCGCGACAAACGAATCCATATACCCCGGCTCATTACTGAGTTCCAAGTATGTCATCGATCCTGCCAATTCCGTAACATGCTGTTCAGCCGCATGGCTCAGCAGCATAGCATATGTGCCGGTGAGCGAGGAATTGCCGATATAACGGAAGCTCTCCACCGGAATATCCGGGAACATTCCAATCGTAACGGCATTCTTCATGTTAATGCCGCTTCCGATGCCGCCGGCAACATATACGCGGTTGATCATTGACGGATCAAAGTCCAAAGCGCGCAGCATCGTCGTCGTCGCAGAATAGATTGCGCCTTTTGCGCGGATAAAGTTATCGATATCGACTTCTGTGATCACGATGTCCTTCGACCAGCCGTTGTCACGCTGCCATGACAGCACAAATGCGCCCATACCATGCTCATCATGCAGAATGCGCTCGCCTTCTCGGATAAACTTCCCCTTCCCGTTGATGATCCCGGCACGGAACAGTTCCGCGATTACATCAATGATGCCGCTGCCGCAGATTCCGGCGGGCGTTGCGCCACCGATGACGGAAAGAGACGGTTCCATGGTCTCCGCATCAATCGTGCATGCCTCGATCGCGCCGTACGTCGCACGCATGCCACAGCTGATGTCGCCGCCTTCAAACGCGGGGCCCGCCGAGCAAGCGCAGCTCATCAGGAATTCATTGTTTCCGAGAACAAGCTCACCGTTTGTCCCAAGATCGATGAACAGGCTAATCTCTTCCGAGTTCCAAATCATGGAAGCGAACGTCCCGGCAGTAATATCGCCGCCGACATAGCTGCCGATATTCGGGGCGAGAACCAGCTCTGCCTCCGGGTTGAGATGCAGGCCAATATCACGCGCAAACAGATCGTCCGCGAGGAAAAAGCTCGGGACAAAGGGTTCCATACGGACAGGATCCGCGTTCACGCCAAGAAGCAAATGGTTCATCGTCGTGTTCCCCGCAAGCACCATACGGTAAATATGCTTTGGGTCAAGGTCGGCGCTCTTGCACATTTCCTGAATCAGCGGGCGGATGGATTCCTCGATCACGGCGTCCTGAAGCCGTTTGCGTCCTCCTGGCTTTGATGACTCAATGATACGGTTGATCACGTCTGCCCCAAAACGAATCTGTCCGTTCCCGCCGCTCCCCTTTGCAAGAATCGTTCCCGTTTCAAGGTCAACAAGGAGCGCTGCAAGCGTTGTCGTTCCAAGATCAACGGCAAGTCCGGCGATCGGCGTGCTGTCAGTTGACGGGAAAATATCCAGTACGGTCGCCGTATCCCCGTTTTCGGAAATCACGCAGCGGACGGAGAATCCGCTGTCGCGAAGAACGTCTGCGAGTGTCTTCAGCACATGAAACGGCAATACAACGCGCTTGCACCCGATCTCCGCCTGTATCGAGCGCATCAGGCGTTCGTTGTCAGGCATTGCATCGTCGATCGTCGGCTCTGCAAGAGTTACGCAGATCGCGCGAAATATCGGATGAAAATCGATCCCGGCCGAACGAATCTCTTTCCAAGAATCGCGAAAAATCCGGATCTCGCGTTCCGATGAAAGATCTGCAATTTTCATGCGGCTGCGGTAAGCGGAAGCAATGTCCGGAACTTCGATCTCTACGTCCGCACAGATCTTTGAACAGCAGGCAAGTCGCCAGCCCTCCTGGTACTCCTCATCAGACAAATGCCGGTTTTGTGCCGAATCCAGCGTTCCCTTGGTCAATCGAACACGGCATTTTCCGCACACGCCGTTGCCGGAACACGGCGCATCGATCGCAACATTTGCTTTGCGCGCAACGTCCAAAAGATTCTCGCCAGCGTTGGCCGAAATCTCAACGGTCGTGCCATTTGCTTGAAATACTACAGAATACACTGAAAACCGATTCCTTTCTGCCGTAAAACCTGTACAGCGTTGAAAAATCGGGCAGGAAGCGATGCCCCCTGCCCGACTTCGAGTTTGTTACATCAGGGGATCCATGCTAAGCACGGGATGACCCTTTTCAGTGAGATAGTTGAGCAGTTCTTCCGGATCGGTCGTGACGGTCTCGTCTGCGATCATATCAACGAAATTCTCAATGCCGAGCATTTCACTCGCAGTCTTGTTCAGACGCGCAGCAACGGAATCCTTCAGTTCTTTCGGCATCCAGACGATGCGGGCAACGCCGCCTTCCGCTGCAGCAAACTTCTTGCTTGCTATGAAGTGACGTCCATGTCCCATGAATCCGGGGGTCTGAACGCCGCCGCCCGTCATCGAAGCGAGTTCGCCGAAGGTCATGCCGGTCGGGGTCATTCCCTTATACTCGCGGTTTACAATGACGAGGCCATTGGACAGAGGCTCGATACCGCAGATACACTCGAAGCATCCGCAGGAGGTCATCGGGTCTTCCATGATGGAGTACAGCGAGACATGCTCGACCGCCCCCTGCGTCGCCGCGTGTACCATGGCGTCGACATCGGGATAGTACCCCTTCACCGGATCGGTGCAGCCCTCTTTGCTGATCGGCTGGCAAGGACCTGCATCGTTCAGCTCTTTTGTTGCTTTCGCATCAAGCCAGGACACTGCTCCGCAAAGTCCAAGGCGCTCCGGCGTTACAACGCAGCAATGGCTGGGTGCAAAGGACTGACACAGAATGCAGGTATAGAAACGATCTACGCTCTCATCCGTCATAGACGCAAGGCGGTCATCGCGTGCATCGTAGGTGGGCATTGCCTCCTCATTCAGAATGCGCGCAGCCTCCGTGGGATCCGTGATGATCGTGATCTGGCACTTGTCAACGACGGCATCAAACTCATCGGAGATCATGCCATACAGGACTTCACCAAAATGCTTGAGGCGGAAGCCTTTATCAAACGCGTCTTTGGAAACGCGGATGCGAACAAGATTTCTCTGGCCGGTATGCATAACACCTTCCAGATAGTTGAACCAGGTATGGATCTTACGTTCGATGACAGACTCGAAATCCGGCTGCATCTTCGCGCCTGCGACCTCGATCAGGGTCGCAATGTCTGTCGCACCAGCGTCGATGTCGGGACCGACGACGGTAATCTTATGATCCTCTACTGCATCGAGCGGACGGCTCTTGACAAGCTCACAGCTCGTATGGCTGCCTGCCCAGAATTCAGTCTGCATATCGGGCTTACGGACGACTTCGCCCTCGAATGCCGCAGCGAACGCAACGGGGATCGGAAGTTCCTTGGTCTTGATCTTGATGCCGCGCAGTTCGAGAGAACGCTTCACGGTTTCATCATGGTTGGTTACGGCTTCGAGTGCGCCAGGGACCTGCAAATCACCGATCGCTTGATCGACGACGACCGGAAAGCCAAGAGCGATCGCTCCCGCGCCTGCGGAGACGACAACCTCGTTCAGCGCGCCGAATGTATTGACGAATGCGGGGACGCGTTCCTTTGTGTAAGCAAGCAGATCCGCAAGGTTGCCGGGCTGAACATTGCCGAAGATAAGCGCAGCGCGAATCGCGACAGTAACAACATGAATCACGGCGGTCACGTCATGGCCAAGCGGGACAACGCGAAGCTCAAGACCCATTTTGACGCCCTGCTCCGCGGCCTGCTCGATGCAATCGCCGATCATGAAGGTCAGAATGCCTTTGGACTGGTAGTCCTTTACGACTTTTTCAACCGCAGCCGGATCGTCCGCTTTGCCGAGCACGACGGCGACGCCAGGAATGTCGCCCGTGACGAGCGGAACGCCGAGCGAACGAATGATCGGATCAGGCACAAAGCCGATGCCGCTTTCGGAGGCATAGGGGTCGCCGCCGCCAACATACTTCAGGCCTTCGATGATCTCCGCGCCGACCGCTGTCGCAAGACCGGCATTCAGCGCCTGTCCGATGTCGTCCTGGTTCGTGATCAGGCTCTTCAACACGCCGACACAGGCAGGCAGATCGCCGAGCTTTTGTACTTTGACGCCCGTCGCCGCATAAATTGTCGGGAAGAAGTACGCTGTATCGGGGAAAGCGATGGGGGTATCTGCGCCATGCTTTGCGATGGCATCGTTGACAGCGCCTTCAGTCAGGCCCGCAACTGCATTGGAACCGGCGTAGATGAGATCAGTCAGTGCGCTCATATTTGTTTTATTCCTCCTAATCAATACTTTTGCTGATTGGTGATTCTTTATTATTCTCTGCGCTCTGGGGGGAATGCCCACACAGCGCTGACATCCGGGTTGGGGGGATATGACCGGCATACCTTTGCCGGATTCTCACCAATGCCGTCCGACCGGTTCACATTCCCGGTCGGACAGTAATGAGACGTTTTACAGTTCCAGATAGGAATCTGCGTATAGCGTATGGTTCTTGAAGACGTCGCAGCTCTTGATGGTCTCCATCAATCTCAAATCGCAAGGATTGACGATGGCCGAGGTCAGGCCCTGCATCATGGCCATTGCGACGAGCGCGGAGTCCATGATCGGACGAATATGCTTCGGCATTCCGTTGGAGTTGTTGCTGAGGCCGCCAGTGCTCTTGAGTCCCTCGTCTGCAAAGGCCTTGATCGCGTTCAGGACGTCCATCTGTTTATCCTGCATTCCCTTGACAACAAGGAACAGCGGGTCAAACCAGAGATCGGACGAATCCATGCCGAGAGCAAGTCCGCGCTCAAGCATATTATGGCAATGCATCATACGCTCTTCGTTGTCCTTCGCGATTCCGTCCGCAGAGCAGAGTGCAATAACGATCGCATCGTTTGCAGCCGCAAGATTGATATTGTCGATGCGGCTGCCGGCGTCGGCGGAGTTCACGATGGGCTTGCCGTTCGTTCGGTTATAGACCGAAATGCCGGCTTCAATGGCCGCCTTGTTTGCGGTATCCAATGCAAGCGGGACATTATCGAAATTCTGCTGAAGCGTCTGCACCGCCCACTTCATGAGTTCGGGGCCGTTGCTCTCCGCAGGTCCGATGTTAACGTCGAGGTAAGTTGCGCCCGCTGCGATCTGTTCAGCGGCACGTTTCAGGATCGGCTCCGGATCGTAGGTCTCCATCGCCTTGCGAATCGACGGGCTGATGCAATGGATCCTCTCACCGATGGTGACGAACTGCTGACTGTTCGGATCGCGGCGCTTATAGGTCACGGGCTTATCATCCACAAGCACAGGATGCACGACGATAGGCGGAGCGGGCAGAACAGTTTTCTTCGGAGCTGCTGCTTCTTCCTGCGTGGCCGGCTTTCTATCGACGATTCCCTTTTTCCATTCTTCGTCACGCATGAACTTTACAAGCTGCACGGCCTCGGTCGTACCGACAATGACGTTCCAATCCGGAAGCTTATCCTGGATCTCGCCCTTCATGACGGCGACTTTTCCCGGAATGATCAACACACGGCTCTTGATTTTATTGGCAATGTCGAACTCATCCATGAATTTCTTAATGGAAGAACTCGAGAACTTGCCTGCTGCCCATGCGGTCAGCACGGACATACCGGAAGCGTCTGTGATGAGAAGGTTAGCCGGCATTTTTGAGCGTTCCAACTCGCCGGAGACCAAGAAATACGTCAGTGCAAAATCAACCGAAAGGCAGCACGGACTGTTTTCGTCAGCGCCGTTAATCGGGTAGATGCCTGGCGCAACTTTCATGGGTTTCTGCGGATCTGTAAATATGTTCTGACGGAGGCCGTACAGTGGCAGTGCCTTTGCATAGGTCATCTCGGAGCAGATCACGATGGAACCGTATTTGCATGTAAAGAGACTCATAAGCGCCGCTTCAAGATGCGCGTTACCGTCAGCAAGCCGTGCAACGTTAACGATCGAGGGATATCCGAACGTACGGTCGCCGTCCTTCAGTGCCGCTCTGCGGATCTCAACAGCGTTTGCGTAAGCATCCTTAATCGACGCCGCGCCGACATCCAGCAGCAGGTTCTTGTTCCCGAGCGCCTCGAGTTTTTCAACGGTTTCATGCAGCGTTTCCAGCGAATCGGCACGGACGCCGAGAAGCACTTTCGCTTCCGTTGCGAGCGCGCTCATATCGGCGTAGTTCTCGGGCGTTGCACCGTTTAAGACATACTCCACGCCTTCCGCCGCCGCCATTCCGGCCTTCGCCGCTTCGACATTGGCGCAATCCAAAATCAGCGGACGGCCGAGCGCCTTTGCCTTGGCTACGAGCGCGGCATAGTCATCTGCCGTTTTGTCGCAGCTGTGCCGGACGGAGATCATTTCAACATACATTCTCTCGCTGATACGCTCGTAATCCACGCTCGGAATGGATGCAAGTTTCGCTGTGATGGTCGCTTCATCCGTGCAATCACAGAGGCCAACCGCATAAATCGTCTTGGAAACGAGCGTCTTTTCGTGCCGGGAAAGCACCGTCTCGCCGCCAAGCGAAAGATCGCCGATCTTGTACGCTTTCATCGGAGGCGCAGTTGCCTCGGAAAGCGTAGCAAGCGCTTCCGGCGACATATGGGGGCACTTGTCGATCGGCACAGCACCGGATGCGACCTTCATTGCAAAGGCCATACAGGTCGGGCTGCCGCAGTCCTTACAGTTCGTTTTGGGGGTCAGTTTGAAAATGTCCAAACCTTTCAATGCCATAACCCGTACCCTCCCTTACATCAAGGCAGCAATGAGCTGCGAAATGGTTTTAATGGACTCCGGATGCTTCAGGATCACGGCGTCGCTGCCATAGCACAGGCATGCGGCTGCAGTCTCGACCTCCATATCGATCCCGCGCTCCTCTTGATCGCCCCATTCCGGTATTTCTGCTTCCGGTGCAGTGGCCTCCTTCACGCCCCATGCTTCTGTGCCGACGGGGGTGATAATCGGCATTTGCAGCGTCGCGTCGTTCTGCGTCAAGGCGGCTGCCTTAACGCGTTCCAAGGTAGACGCAACATACTCGAAACCATATCCTGCGGCTGCCGAACCGACGTTCATCGCAACATTTGCGCCCTGAACGCCCATCTGCGTAATCAAAACGTTCAGCTGTTTGGCAAGGTTAATATCCACGGCGGACTCTGCGCCGATCTTTTGGCCGTAAGCAAGGCCGGCACCCGCAGATACCGCTTTATAGTTCTCTTCCTTTGCGGAAAGCACAAGAATGTTCCTGCCGTGCAGCGCTTCCGCGATCTGATTGAACAGTTCGGCATCCTTGTCGGCGTTTTTACAGCCCGCAACAACGATGGGCTTATCGATCGCTTCTGCTACAGCCTTCGCATCTGCAACACAATCGGCAACAGACTTGTTGGCTCCGTTCGGATCCGCTTCGTCAAAGCGGATGCAAACAAAGTCCACATGCTCGAGCGCAGCCGCGCGCTTGGCTTTCTCCGCAAGCGTCGATGCACCGGCATAAAACGCTTCGAGGCCCTTGCAGGGCTGTTCCGGCGCGTCCGACACATCGATGCCAATCCTCGGCGGGTTCTTCAGCGAAGCGTCGAAGGCGTATAGATTGTAAACGTTCTGACCGCCGATTTTGACGGCCGTGTCGCCGGTACCCAGCGTCAGCTCGTGAATCGCTGCGCTGAAGACCTGTGGCTTCTTTTGAAACGGCATAACGGTTTTCTCCTTCAATTAGTTTATCATCGAATGTTTGGAATAACGCTCGCGGATCAAAGGCTCAAACTGTCAAAGATCGCACGCGCGGCTGTTTTTACCGGGCTATCCTCCGGAATCGACACGCTGGGTTTTCCCTCTGCATCGAATGCATAGACGGCATCATCATGCGGAATAACACCTGCGAGCGTAAGCCCGTAGCGCTCGATCTCTTCACGCACACCGTCGTTCAATTCACCGTTCGGCGCCCGATTGATGATGAGCTTGACCTCCTTCGCGCCGAGTTCCATCTGTCGGATCATCTCAGCGAGCCGTCCCGCCGCCTGCACACCGCGGCGCGAACAATCGCTCACAAGCAGGATCGTATCGACCTTTGGCAGCACGCCGCGACTGATATGCTCAAGACCCGCTTCGTTGTCCACGACAATATAACGATAGTTTTTGGCGTAACGTTCGATCTCGGCGGTCAGGATCCCGTTAACAAAGCAATAGCACCCTTTGCCCTGCGTTCTGCCCATGACAAGCAGGTCAAAGTCGTTCGTCTCGGTCAGCGCGTCGCCAAACATCATCTCCGCATATTCCGCTTTTGTGACGCCTTGCGGGATGGGACTGACGGCCGCTGTTTCCGCATGTGCGATATTCTCGCGAATATCACCGAGCGTCATGCCGACATCGACGCCAAGCACTTCGTTCAGATTCGAATTCGCGTCAGCGTCTACGGCCAGAACCGGGCCGTTCTTTTTTCTGCAAAGATACTGGATAAACAGTCCGCAAACGGTTGTTTTTCCGACGCCGCCTTTTCCGGCAAACGCTATAGTCTGGGTCATGATCGTTCTCTCTTTCTTCCGCGGCAATCCGTGCTAAAGCGCTTGTCAGATCAGGTCGACGATGCCGGACTCTTTGACGATCCGGGCAACGTCATCATACTTGTTCAGCGCGTACAGGTGAATGCCGTCAATGCCGCAGGCGCGGTATTCATCGATCTGACGAATGGTATATTCGATTCCGGCTTCCTTAAAGCTTGCCTTCTTCTCTTCTACATTCGCATCAAAAGGATCCTTTACGAACGGATTCGGGAAGATCCAGTTTTTCGAGATGATCTCGCACAGTTCACGCGGCATGACGCAGCCATTGCGGCTCAACGCCATGTTGATAGTCGCCGCCTGATCCAGTATCGGCATAATGCCGACATCTACCGGCATTGTGATGCCTGCGCCGCGGATCGCGTCGAGCCAGTAGCGGAACTGATCCATATCCCAACAGAGCTGCGTCATGATGTAATCCGCGCCCTCGTCCTGCTTCTGCTTCAAAAAGCCGATATCGGACTCGAGACTGCGGCAGGAAATATGTCCTTCCGGAGAACCCGCTACAGCGATGGTAAACTTGCTGCCAAACTCTTTTCTTACGAACTTAACAAGCTCCGTAGCATAGTGCAAGTCGCCGCCGGTACCCTCCCAGCCAAACGGCAGATCGCCGCGAAGCGCCAACATATGATCGATGCCGTGTGCAAGATAATTCTCAAGTTGATCCTTGATACCTTCTTTTGTGTTGCCGATACAGGTAAAATGCGTGACCGGGATAGCCTTTCCGTCTTTGTGGATCTTGTCCAGGACTTCTAGATTCTTGCCGACATTCGTTCCACCCGCGCCATATGTGCAGGAGATGTAATCCGGGTGCAGTGTGTAGAGCTTGTCCAGCACGCCGCCATCGCCGCAAAGTTTTTCCATGCCGACATCCGTTTTGGGCGGGAACACTTCAAAAGAAAACGCCGCCCGTTTTTCAAAGATCTCCGGAATCCTCATAAAACATTTTCCCTCCAAATTACTTCAATATTACATTCGGACGGAATCGCATCCGAATAAACGCTTCTGCTCTTCGGCTCAAATCGGTGAAAAGGTATACCGCTTTAGCAGACCAGCCGTATCCGTATGTATGATCACCGTGCCGTCTTTCAAATCCTCGCGAATGATCTTCGCCTGTGCTTCGATGCCGCGCACATATGTTTCCGGGTCACTCGTCTCAACGGTTTGAAACGTAATGTCCCGCATCTGGTTTCTACTGCAGGAATTGAATATCTCACAGCAAAGCTCGTACTCCATCAAGCATCCTCGCAAAGCCGCACAACGACAGCGCCGCCGGTAAGATCCGCAGATACGAAACTCCCCCTCACCTTTGTCTCCGCGCCCATGACGTCACGAAATATCAAATAGCCGTCCTCGGCGCGAATCTCGGAAACAAATCGCGCAAGGATGTTCTTATCTTCCTTTTCTTCACGATAAATGGTAGACAGACACATATCCGTGTCCTCCCTGCATCTTATTTGGCTTGCGCATTGAACGCTTCGAGCGCATCTGCGAGATAGGCGTTGCCCTCCTCATAAGCGGAAACAGCATGCAGCAGGAGATGCTGCGCTTCGCCGGACATCAGCTCGGACTGCTCTCGAAGCTCCGCCGTATGATGAATATTATGCTGAAGCATAAAAGAAAGCACCGCAGCGGTCTGCTCGCGCGCTTGTACGGATGACCCGTGCAAATGCGAATGCTGATCGTGCATGTGCTCATGGTGGTGCGTATGGGCCGTTTCTCCCGCTGCTGAAGAGCAAGCCATTTCTTTCAAATCGTGACCCGTAATAACGCCCCCTTTCAATCAGTAATTTTTTCTATAATCACATATTTTATGTTACTCCAACTGTGCAAATCTTGCAAGAGGATTTGCAAACTATCGGTGAAAAATGTTTCAAATGCAGCCGGTTTGACGATCACGAAACATGGAACGGCAAACGTCCGCATCTATTCGGCTGCTATTCTTCCTCCTTGATCCAATAGCCGACGCCGATCTCCGTTTTAAGGTACTTCGGAGCAGCCGGGTTCGACTCGAGCTTTCTGCGAATATTCGCCATGTTGACCCGCAGTATCTGCTTGTCAAAAGACGCCGACGCGCCCCAAACACTTTTAATTATATAGTCATAGGTGAGTACGCGTCCGGCGTGGCGCGTCAGCAGCTCTAAGATCCGATACTCGATCTGCGTTAAATGAATATCGACTCCGTCAAGAAAAACACGGTGTTTTCCGTAATCAACGCAAAGACCGTCGCAGCGATAGGCTGATGCCTGCGCAGCGTCATTCTGCGCAGCGCGGCGCTGAGAGGCATGACGAAGCGCAGCCCGCAGGCGCGCCAGAAGCTCGCCCGTAGAAAACGGCTTTGTCATATAGTCGTCCGCGCCCAGGTCCAGCGCAGTCACCTTGTCACGCTCATGCGAGCGTGCGGATACGACAATGATCGGTACATCCGACCATTCACGGACGGACTTGATAATCTTCTGTCCGTCTATGTCCGGAAGCCCCAGATCCAGAATCATCGCATCGGGATTATGAGAAGCCGTCAGCATTAAGGCCTGTGCTCCCGTTTCCGCTGTCAACGTATCGAAGCCGTTTGTCGCGAGGATCGTGCTGATAAAGTTTGTAATGCTTTTTTCGTCCTCCACAACAAGGATCCGTTCTTTATTCTCCATCTTCGCTCTCCTTTGCTGGCAGGCGGAAATGCACCGACAGGCCGCCGCCGTCGCGGTTTTCCGCGTGCATACTGCCGCCGTGCGCTCGAATGATCGCATTGCACACAGATAGGCCGATGCCCATATTGCGCTTGCTGTCCGAGGTCTGTGCGCTCGTCCGGCCATGATCCTCGAGCAGATGCGCAAGTGCCTCCGGCTCTACACCGCAGCCGTTATCGGAAACCGTGAACGTGACCGCAGCGTCGCCCTCTTTTTCTGCCGAGACCAGTATCTCTGTCGCGTGCTTTGCATGCGTGACCGCGTTTTCCAACAAATTGATCAGCACCTGCTCAATGAGCATCGCGTCCATTGGGCAAATCAGCATTTCTTCCGGCACATGCACCTTCACCGGGCTATCCGGAAAACGCTTGCAATGCTTTGTCACGGCCTCCGCCAGAACTTCCTCTACGATCTCCGGCGTCTTTTCGATTTTTGCCGCGCAGTCCCGATCCTGCCGTATGCGCGTGATCGTCAGAAGGTTCTCGACCATGCGAATGAGCCATTGCGCATCGCTGTCGATCTCCTGGTGCAGTTTCCGCTTTTGCTCGACGGATAGGCTATCGCCATTTTCCATCAGAACAGAGTTTGCGCCGAGGATCGACGTCAACGGCGTACGCAAATCGTGTGAGATCGCGCGAAGCAGATTGCTGCGGATCATCTCGCGATCCGCTTCTCTTCGTGCCTGCTCCTGATGCTTGATCGTCGTTGTCAGCGTACATGTCAAAACAGAAACAGTAAGCATGCAGAGAATGGCGATCGGATACCCGGGCAAAGAAAAGTTGAACGCGAAATACGGGTAGGTAAACACGTAATTGACGAGCAGCACGCCGGCAAAAGATGCCGCTACGCCATAAAAATAACCGTCGGTAAAGCGCGAAACGAGGAGAACCGAGAGAACAAACAGCATCGGCACATAATCGTTGCTCTTTTCCACGCCATCGATCTGCGTCAGAAGCAGGCAAAGCGCCATCGTTGCAAACAGCAGGATCGTGGTCAAAAACAAATTGCGCGAAACGCGGCGTATACGTTGAAATACAGCCCGACTGGGTTTCATTCGTTCTCCCACCCCCACGCAATTTTGTTTTACACAGAATCTACTAATGAGTATACCACCATTTGGCTTTGAAAAAAAGAACCGACCATGAACAAAATCACGGGCGGTTCAAAAAGAGAAGCGGAGCAACGCAGTACTTATTTCGTTTCCTGCTTTTTGTCCACCAGTTCCATAATCCAGTAAGTCAGAGCGCAAACGACCAACGTGATACCAAATGCTGCAAGAACCATGACCATGATGTATTCCTCCTCTGATTTGTTAATACCATCATATGCGAAGAGGCTGTCTGCTACAAGGCGAAATCAAGGTTCTTAATGCGGTATTTATGCCGGTGATTCGCTTCTTTACCCGGAATTAATGCGGCGATATAAGGCAGCCCACCGGACTATGCGTTCGCCTTCCAAAAGCCGTGGAGATTGCAATATGCGTAAGCCGCAATCACGGTTTCTTCGTTGTCCAGATGGAAGGTCGCTTTCGGGTCGGTTTCCGGCTTAAGCTTGCACAGGTGCACCCCGTTAATCGTTTCCAGTGCGATCCATGCAATATGATGCTCGGGCTGCATCGGATGCGCTGCGCTTCCGACGGACACCGTGACGGTCCCGTTATTGACTTTGATCACAGGAACATGCTTCTCAGCAGAAGCATTCGTTGTGTTGGGAATGCATTCGTGCATTCTTTCGCCGCAGCAAACGACCGGTACTCCATGATCTTCAATAAATGTAATGATATTTCCGCAATGTTCACAAATGTACAGTTTCATTTCAGTTCTCCATGATCGATATTTGCAAGCAGACTGCATTTGTCTCTTGCATGTTTATATTCTACAGGGTATGATAGGCTGTATTCCGTTGCAAAAACAACAAGTGAGGAAAATGAATGAAAAACTTGCTGAACTCCGTCATGCAGAGCCGACTGTTTGAGGGTATTGCGCCGGATCGCGTTGAAGAAATGCTGCATTGTCTGCATGCGGTTCGGAGCCAATATGAAAAGAACAGTTATGTTTACAATCGCGGAGATGGCGATAAGCGCGTTGGCCTCGTTCTAAGCGGCAGCGTTTATACCATCCATGAAGATTATTTCGGCAACCGCAGTATCGTCTCGCGCACCGGCGCCGGTGGGCTGTTCGGCGAAGCCTTTGCAAGCTCAAATGTTAAAACGCTGCCAACCGATATTGTGGCGAGCGAGCCAACCGACGTGCTGTATTTGGATTATCATCGTATGCTGCATGCTTGCGGAAAGGTCTGCGACTGCCACGGGCGTCTCATCGAAAACACCGTGCGTATTTTGGCGGAACGCAATTTGATGCTCACCCGCAAAATCGAGCACATCACGCAGCGCACGACACGTCGGAAACTATTGTCCTATCTTTCCGAGCAAGCGGTGCAGTGCGGTACGGACAGCTTCCGTATACCGTTTAACCGGGAACAGCTTGCGGACTATCTCTCCGTGGAACGAAGCGCCATGAGCGCCGAACTGTCCAGAATGCGGCGCGATGGGCTCATCGAATACGATCGAAACCGTTTTACACTGCTTCCGGGCGCAAGGGAAGCCTTTTAGCCCTTCCTCCGCTTAAGGACGTCGAGAAGAACACGATGCGCTGTTTCACGGGAAATATTCATTTCCGTGCTGTACTATGGACGCTTTCATTCGCCCGTTTCCTATGCTTTGCAAGCGCCGCGAGCCGCCGATAAAATGCGCCGCGTGTTTCTTCGAGGGCTTGTTTTCGAAACTCTTGCGCGCGGCTGCAGTTTCGTCTGCTTTGCGCTTCTATTTTATCCGGATGGTCGAACCAGTCCGACAGTATGCGGACAAACCCTGCAACATCATGCGGGTCGGCGACCATCGCTTCCTCGTCAAGGAGCTCCGGCGTGCCGCCGACTGCGGTCGACAGGCACGGAAGCCCTGCCGCCATCGCTTCGATCAGGCCGCGTGAAAGTCCCTCCGTTTCCGACGGCAGCATATAGATATCAGCATCTCGAAGCGCGGCCATGATTTCTTCATGTGTTGAAAGAAGCCCGGGAAAGGACGTATACGCGCGAAGCCCGCGCTGCGCAGCCTCCATCTCGAATGCTGCGCGCAAAGTGCCGTCTCCGATCAACCGCCCTCGCACGTCATATCCCATAGCGCGCAGACGCTCCATCGTGCGCAGCAGTACGCGTTCTCCTTTACGCTCCGCATTCATTGCAACATCGGTCAGAACCAGTACAAATGTTGACTTTCCATCATACGTGCGAACGGGCCCGAAATCCTCGTCCGCAAGAACGATATCCGAGCAGTATTGCTCGAAATAAGCATCGGTCTCCCCGGAAAGGCGTGCTTGAGACGGGTAATGTTTTTGCAGCGCCTCACGCGTCACATAGGTAACGCCATTCGCCGTCCTCACGATTCTTGCAAGCTTTCGGGACATGAGCCCATACAAAAGCCTCAGAACAGGGTTCTTCGTCCCGCGCAGATAATCCGAAGCATCGGCGACGACCTCTGCGCCGACCGGCATTCCCGCGGGCAGATGGTCAAACATCATATGTGCCGTCTGCCCCGGAACGCGAAGCATCGCCGCATCGCATCCGTCCGCAGCGTGCGCAAGGCGTCTATGGATCCGGCAATACAAGGGCAGCAACTGTTTTGGTCCTCGGAATGAAGGAATGCCAAACACCTCGACGCCCTCCCCGTCAACGCGAAGCCAGTTTTCCGGTACGGAAGCGATCGGCTCCTCGCGCGCAACCACGCGCACAGCGTCAAACGCGGCGAAATAGCGTGTAAAATAGTCGTATCCATAAAGTGCGTTGCAGTAATAAGCGCCATCCCTGGTTCTATACAGATGTGCATCCGTCGCGACAAGCAGTTTCAATGCGCTTCCTCCGATCGTTTCAGCCACACGGTTTCATTCACGATTTTCGTATAACTCTCAATCAGCTTGATCACCTTAACGGAGACATTCGTATCGGCATAGTCCTCCGCCATAACGGTCTCTTCCCCGTTTTCGGACATAGAGACCGCCAGTGTGATGGCGCGTTCAACGTCTTCTCCCCGAATTCCCCCGATGACCACAGTGCCCTTATCCAGCACCTCCGGCCTCTCAGTCGAGGTTCTCAGCAAAACGCCCGGGAACCCGAGAATAGCGGATTCCTCGGAGAGCGTTCCGCTGTCGGACAACACGCAGAAGCTGTTCTTTTGAAGCTGATTATAGTCAAAAAAGCCAAACGGCTCCATACTCCGCACAAGCGGGTGGAATTGAAAGCTACGCTGCACGATATACTTTTTGCTTCGTGGGTGCATGGAATAAATGACCGGCATTTGGTACCGCTCTGCAATACGGTTCACTGCGTTCATAAGCGAGAAAAAATTCTCCTGATTGTCTATGTTTTCCTCGCGATGGGCGGAAAGCAACAGATACTTTCGCGGTGACAGTCCCAACGTTTCAAGCACACGGCTTTCGTTGATCCCATTTGCCGCGTCGCGCAGGACTTCGCGCATCGGAGATCCCGTTACAAAAATCGTTTTTCCTTCCAAGCCCTCAGACAGCAGATAGCGCCGTGAATGCTCCGTATACGGCAGATTGATATCCGAAATATGATCAACGATTTTTCGATTGATCATTTCCGGTACGTTCCAGTCCCAGCAGCGGTTCCCCGCCTCCATATGGAAGATCGGAACTTTCAGGCGTTTTGCGGAAATCGCGGAAAGCGCTGAATTTGTATCGCCAAGCACAAGCACTGCGTCCGGGCGCTCCTTCTGTATCACCTCATAAGATCTTGCGATGATATTGCCCATGGTCTCGCCAAGATGTGCGCCCACTGCATTCAGATAATAGTCGGGTTTGCGCAGTTGAAGTTCCTCAAAAAAGATGTCGTTCAAGCGCTTGTCCCAATTCTGACCCGTATGCACAAGTATGTGATCAAAATACCGGTCGGCGCAGCGTATCACGGCGGAAAGGCGGATGATTTCCGGTCGTGTGCCAAGTATCGTCATGAGCTTCAGTTTTTCAGCCATGTCTGTCAGACCTCCTCGAAATAGGTGTCCGGGTGTGCCGGGTCGAAGCACTCACTGCACCACATAACCGTCACCATGTCGGAAGCGCCGGTATTCTCCAAGCTGTGCGTATACCCCGCGGGAATGTCGACAATCTCCAGTCTTTCCGCGGATACCGGATATGCATATACTTCGGATGTGCCGACTCTGCGAAGTCGGATCACCCCGCCGCCGGCCACGACGAGGAATTTCTCGACTTTCACGTTGTGATAGTGATTGCCCTTCACAACGCCCGGTTTGGATACATTCACAGAGATCTGTCCGGCGCCGCTCGTACGAAGCGCCTCTGTGAAGCTGCCTCTTGCGTCCGCATGCATTACAAGGGGATATTGGAAGTCCCGTTCCGGCAAATAGGACAGGAACGTACTATACAGCTTTCTTTCAAAAGGATCGTCCATCTTGGGAAGTCGCAGCGTGATCCGGCTGTCTCGAAAGCCGGCCAGCATCTCGGCGAGCGCACCCAGTCGAATACTATACGTTTCTGTGATTACGCCGTTGCCGTCTGCATCGATACATTCGCGGCCATTCAGTGCGTTCAAAAATTCCTGAACAACATCGTCGATGAACGCAAGGTGTAATTCCGTTTCGGCATTATCGATCCTGATGGGTTGTCCGCGCGCGATCTGATGACAAAACGTGGCGACGACACTGTTGTAATTCGGCCGACACCATTTGCCAAACACGCTCGGCAGGCGATAGATGAGCGCTTTGCTTTGCATACGGCTTGCGTGTGCGCGCACGGCCGCTTCGCCTGCGCGCTTTGAAAGGCCATACGGAGTCTCGCGCGAAGCCTGTACGGACGAGCTCATTAGAACGGGCGACGTATTCCCCGCTTTTTCCAGCGCATGCATGAGCTGCACCGTAAAATCGCGGTTCCCTTCCCAAAACGCCTCCTCACGCTCCGGGCGGTTCACGCCTGCAAGATGATATACAAAGTCGCAGTCGCTGCACCACCGTTCCAATGTCTGTACGGACGTATTTCTGCCGCAGCGGTATAGCTCGATCCCCATCTGATCCGCTTCCCGGCAGGAATACGCCTGGAGCCGCGCTGTCAAATTTTGCCCGATAAATCCCTCTGCGCCGGTAATGAGGATCTTCATGCGCGCGCATCCTCCCAAGCCGCCAATTCTTCCCGTATGCAGCGCAGCTTCAGCAGCGCAGCCTTGACCTCTTCTACATTCAGGATGCGCGTGTTTTGGGAGTTAAACTCCTGTAGCCCGGAACGTGCGGTGTTTCCTGTCGTAAAATACTTTTCATAGTTCAGATCCCGCTGGTCTGCCGGTATTCGGTAGAAACCGCCCAAGTCCTCCGCTCTTGCGCACTCTTCGTTTGTCAGCAGTGTTTCATACAGCTTTTCTCCGTGCCGGATCCCGATCAAACGCACGTCATTCTTTGCCCCGAACAGTTCGCGAACTGCCTGTGCAAGCGTACCGATCGTGCAGGCCGGCGCTTTTTGCACCATAATATCGCCGGTATGCGCATGCTCAAACGCAAACACGACAAGCTCCACCGCTTCATCCAAGCTCATGATGAATCGCGTCATCGCCGGATTCGTGATCGTCAGCGGAAGTCCTCGCTTGATCTGTTCGATAAAGAGCGGCACAACGCTGCCGCGCGAGCACAAGACATTGCCATAACGCGTTCCGCAGATCAGCGTTCTATCTTCTTCAACGGTTCTAGATTTGGCGACAAATACTTTCTCCATCATGGCCTTGCTTGTTCCCATGGCATTTACGGGATAGGCGGCCTTGTCTGTCGAAAGGCATATAACTTTCTTCACGCCTGCGTCGATCGCCGCGTTGAGCACATTGTCTGTGCCGATGACATTTGTTTTCACAGCCTCCAACGGAAAGAATTCACAGGACGGCACCTGCTTGAGCGCGGCGGCATGAAACACATAGTCGACGCCGTGCATCGCATTTCGGATCGAGCCGGGATCCCGTACATCCCCGATGTAATACTTGATCTTGTCTGAACCGGGCGTCAGCGCATATGCCCGGCGCATATCGTCCTGTTTCTTCTCATCACGCGAAAAAATACGGATCTCACCGATGCCGGCCGTCAGAAACCGCTCCAGCACTGCATGTCCGAACGATCCCGTTCCTCCGGTTATCAACAGCGTTCTTTCCGCAAACATGACGTCTCCTCCACAAGGGTTTTCATTTGTGCGATCAGCGCATCCATATGGCGCCGCTCCGTAAAATGTTCAAGGAAATAGGTGCGCGCGTTTGCGCCGCAAGTTCCAAATGTTTCCGGCTGCAAAATCATTGTACGCATTGCCTCTGCAAGTCCTGCGCTGTCTCCGCTGTCCACCGCAAGGCCGCAACCGCTCTTTTCGATCAGTTCATGCGCCGGTCCGTTAACCGCGGCAAAAACCGGTTTTCCTGCCGCCATATAGCCTTGCAGCTTCGCCGGGACCGTCTGACCGACAAGCGTATCCCCCGTAAGCGTCAGCAGGCAAGCGTCAGCCAGGCGGTAAAACGCGGGCATATCGGCCGCAGGACGTCTGCCGTAGAACACGACGTGTTCCGAAAGCCCAAGCTCTTCCGCACGGCGTTCCGTCTCAGCGAGCATTGAACCGCCGCCAACAATATGGAGCTTCCAGTTTGACAGATCGAGCAGCTTGGACACGGCCTCCAGCAGGCAAGGCATGTCCTGCGCTGTCCCGATATTTCCAAGAAACACGAAATCCGTTACGCCGTTATCGCATTCCAGTTTTTCGTTCAAAAGCGCATCCGGCGCAAACTGCGGCAGTACGGAGAGCCGTTTCCCCACGATTCCGTGGACCGTCTGCATATACTCGACAAAGGCTTCACTCGGAACGGCGATATGATCGCAGGCTTGGTACAGCATCGTGCAAAAGTGCTTTACGACTCGAAACAACGGACTATTCTCGCTATGAAGCAGCGTTTTCATCGATTCGGGCCATAGGTCTAAGCAATACAGCAAAAGCGGGCAACGGTGCCGCCGCTTCAGAAGCACAGCCGGATACGCCATCAACGCGGGAGAAAGCTGATAGCAGAATAAGATGTCCGCGTCGATATTCATGCGTCTTGCACGGTACGCCGACGAAAGCAGGAAGCTCAGATAGTTGAGCGCCAGGCCGATCGCGCCCTTTTTCCTCCCGATTTCAAAGCAGCGAACGATATGCACGCCGCGCCGCCATTCCTCCCGTCGTTTGCCGTGCCGGTACTCCTCCGTGATAATCCCCGACGGATAGTTGGGCAGCCCAGTCAGCACCGTGACTTCATGTCCCGAGCGTACAAGCGCTTCGCAGACATCCGTCACATAGAACTGCTCGGGGTAATAATACTGGCAGACGACAAGAATTTTCATATGCGCTTCGCTCCACGTTAATCGCACAATTCGTAATGATATTTTACCACAGTACAGACGCGATCCGCAATAAACGGTGTTCCGCAAAAGCAAAGCGGCGTTCCCGAAACGGAAACGCCGCGCCATGCAAGCGGATTATAAGGCTCGTCCGGACAAATAGACCTCTTTCAGGTCCAATGCACCGTCGCAAAGCAGCAGGTCTGCGCGTTTTCCAACGCTGATCGAACCGACTTCGTTCCATACGCCAAGAACCTTCGCCGGGTTCGCCGTCGCCGTACGAATGACCTGTTCCATGGGAATCCCCATGTTCGTCACGTTCTTCACACAATACAAAAGCGTAGCCGTAGACCCTGCGATCGTTCCGTCTTCCAGCTTTGCGAGTCCGTTCTCAAGGATGATCTTTCGCCCGCCCTGCATGTATTCGCCGGCATTCATGCCGCAGAAGGACAACGCATCCGTGATCAGGCACACGCGTTCAGCGCCAAACATGCGAAAGACCGCACGCACCATCGGCGGCTGCACATGCAAGCCGTCGCCGATCAGCTCCACGTTTACCGCATCGTTGTCCATTGCCGCGCCAACAACACCGGGCGCGCGATGCAGGAATGGCAGCATTCCGTTATACAGATGTGTGACATGCCGAGCGCCGAGCGCAAAAGCACGGCTGGCGGTCGCATAATCCGCTTCCGTATGCGCAACGGACACAACGACGCCCTGCTGCGAAAGCGTTTGAATAAATGCGTCCGCGCCCGGAAGCTCCGGCGCCACGCTGACCAGGCGGATCATGCCGTCCGCTATTTCTTGCAGACGTGCAAACATTTCAAGATCTGGGTCGCGCAGAAACCGCGGATCCTGCGCGCCGCGCTTTCCATAAGAAAAGAACGGGCCTTCCATATTGATGCCCAGAATCCTAGCGCCATCCTTGGGCGATTCGTCGCGGAGACGGACCGCAGCGCGATATGCAGTGGCAAGCGCCTCCTCGGACACCGTCATCGAAGCCGGGGCAAAGCCGGTCGTTCCGTGTTTTGCGTGAAAACGCGCCATTTTCAGCAGGCCATCATACCCGTCATCGGAAAAATCTACGCCGCTGTTGCCGTGCTCATGCAGTTCTATCATGCCGGGCAGCAGCAAACGCTCTCGTTTTGCTTCCTTCGCGTCACGTTCTTCCAGCTTGACGATCACGCCGTCTTCAACGGTCACATTGCCGAAGTGAAAGTGAAAATCATCCCCATAATAGTGCAAATCTTCAAAAACCATGCCAAAGCTCCTTCCCTATCCGCGGCCGTCCGAGCGAAGTTTTCGAGCTCCAGCCGGTACGCCTGCATTTTCGATTTCCGTCAGATACATACTGCCACGTTCGTGCGCTGCTGTCAAGAAAGCCGGCAAAAGTTTTTCGCATATGTGCTCAAAGAAAACCGATGACAAGTTGGTGATTCTTGTTCGCAGGTGGCTATTGTGTCGCCGCCTTTCTTTAATGAAATGTATTGTTAATACTCTAATCGCATTTCCATGTCAGGTTTTTTACAAAAAACCGCGATAGACGTGTATTATTGAAATATAGGGTGCGATATGCTATACTGCCCGAATGAGCGACTTCCAGCTTGGTCGCACTGCGCTTTCACGGGGATCGCGGAACGCTTCGGATGCGCTCGCAGACGCTCAGCGACCCACTCTGCGCACGTCGATCAACCCGCCAAACACCGTGTTGGGCATCATGGAAGCCATTCGCTATGCCATCAGAGCTGACGCGTCCGGCGAGCGATACGACCTCGACTGAAAGCCCCGTCAGCTCCTGTGCCCCCGGCCTCTTCTCTTGTGTACGTTATACTAAGTGAATACCAATTACTCGCTGCGTTTTCCGAGCACCTTGCCTCGCTTCTGCCCGCGGGCGCTTCCGTCCACGATGCCGGATGCGGCCCCCGGTTGCTTTCCGTTTGCTCTCTTGCCCCGTATTCGGCTTTTCGCTTTCATCGCGCGTCCGCAGAGATGGCCGTAGTGAATGCCTTATTGATACCGGGCAGAATAGAAATTAACAAAAGCAAGGAGAAACTCCCCCCCTTATGACAGCACGAACGCAACATATCAATGCAGCCGAGTATGACCGCATGATCGCCGTGAGCGATCTGCACGGCAGACTCGATCAATTTGAGCGCCTGCTCGCTGCCGTTCATTTCTCTGAACGTGATCTGCTTCTGCTGCTTGGTGATTATATCGAGCGCGGGCCGCAATCGCTCGCTCTGCTGCACCGGATCATGACGCTGACAGCCGAGGGGCGTGCCTGCGCGCTGATGGGAAACTGCGACAATTTATTGGAGGACGTCTTCCATCCCAGGTATCGCGGCGATCTGCTTCGGTACCTGTCGCGTCATCCGCAGACGATTCTGCATGAAATGCTTGCGGCACAGGGCACGGCGTTCTCTCAAGAAACCACGCTGGAAGAGATCCGGCATGTCGTTGCAGAGCATTATGCGGAAGAACGAGAATTTTTGCAATCTCTTCCGCATATTATTGACGCGGGCGACTATATTTTCGTTCATGCCGGACTTGACGATGTGCCGCTTTCTCTACAGGACCCCGAACGCTGTTTAAAACGCTGTGATTTTTATCAGACCGCGCCCGCTTTTTCGAAAACCATCGTTCTGGGGCATATGCCCTGTCAACGCTTATCTCGGGACGGCTCCGGCGCGCCCGTGTTTGATGCAAAGCGTAATCTGGTTTTTATAGACGGCGGAGTCGGTCTTGTGGAAGGCGCGGCGATGAATGCGCTTTTGATAGCCGACGGCCGTTTGCGCGTATGCTCTGTTCCGTAAGCATTAGGGTCTCGTCAGAAGTCCTTTGTTTCCGGCTCGATACGAATTTCATCGTCTTTGAAAAGAAAAGGCTTGCAAAATTTCCCGCATTGGTGTAAAGTATATGATGCTGATGTTGAGCAGCGGCCGTGGAGAGATGGCTGAGCTGGTCTAAGGCGCACGACTGGAAATCGTGTATACGGGGAACCGTATCAAGGGTTCGAATCCCTTTCTCTCCGCCAAAAAAAGCAATACCCGACAGGGTGTTGCTTTTTTATGTAAAACAGAAGGGATTCGAACCCTGTGCAGATGCACAAACGAATGTGTGCAACAGAGATATTTTTTTGAAATCTCAAAATTGTGCGCGGACAGCATGCTGAGCCGGGGCATTGACAAAACCGATGTATATATGATATAATACCGGGTGCAGCAAAGACGTTGACAGCCGGTGTTATATCATCTTGCTGCATTTGAAGTCGTATCGGGTTTTATTCGGAAGACATACGGAGATAAGTTATGAAGAAAACAGCAATTATAACAGGAGCATCAAGAGGAATCGGCAGGGAAATCTGCCGATTGTTTGCAAAAAGCGGATATAATGTTATTATAAATTACAACAGTTCGGAAAAAGAAGCGGAAAAGCTGCAGAAAGAAATCGGAGACGGAAGCAGCATGATTTTCAAAGCAGATGTATCTGACAGAGATGCGGTTTTTGAAATGTGCCGTGCGGCTTTTGAAAAATTCGGCAGTGTTGACGTGCTTGTAAACAATGCCGGCATTGCCGCACAGAAGCTTTTTACGGACGTAACGGAAGAAGAAGCGCGGAGAATGATGGATGTAAATTATTTCGGCGCTTTTTTTGCGTCACAGGCGGTGATTCCTTACATGCTGAAAAAACACTGCGGAGCAATAGTGAACATATCGTCGGTGTGGGGAGTTACGGGCGGCTCGTGCGAGGTGAATTATTCGGCTTCAAAGGCGGCGCTGACAGGACTTACAAAGGCTCTGGCAAAGGAACTCGGCCCTTCGGGGATACGCGTTAATGCTGTGGCGCCCGGAATTATTGAAACGGATATGATGTTTTCTCTTTCGGAGGAGGAACGCGCAGAGCTTTACAATGAAACGCCGCTTTGCCGCTTCGGCTCTGCGGAGGATGTGGCAAAAAGCGTGCTGTTTCTGGCGGAACATGATTTTATAACGGGACAGATTCTCGGAGTTAACGGCGGCTTTTTTATTTGATATAAACCATTAATAAATTTATTTTGAAAAAAAAATTAAATATCTATTGACAAATTGGTGAAATACATATATAATCTAATTTGTAAGTCCACTGGACAAATAGGTGTTTGATTGTGAAAGGACTTAAAATGGCAGAAATCGTAAAAAACAGTCAACAGGCAATCAAGGACGCGCATTTGAAACTTGTTTTTTCTCTTATTCATGAGATTGATGGGATTTCGCGCGCAGACATCAAAAAGCTTACAAAGCTCAGTGCCACAACCGTTTCGGCGCTTGCAGATGAACTTTTAAGCGAAAATCTTATTTTGGAATGCGGAACAAAAGAAGCGAGCACAAGCGGCAGACGTGCTATATCTCTGGCGCCGAATCCCGCGGGAGGGCATCTGGCGGTTGTCACGGTGTCGGAACACCATTTAAGACTTCGTGCCTATAACCTTATTTTCGAAAGAATCGCATCGTCCAAAGTAAGGCTTGACCAGAGCAAAAAGCTTTCGGAACAAATAATTGATTTTGTAGGGGAAAATCTGTGCGAAGTGAAAAACTGCGGCAGACTTTTGGGACTTACGGTTGGCGTGCCCGCGATTATAGATTCGGAAGGAAAAATTCTTTCTTCAACCGTTTTGAATTTCGGCGGAGACGATGATTTGTACGGCGAAATTTCAAATGCGTTTGAAGGCAGCGCGGTAAGCCTCTGCAACAACTCGGGACTTATGGCATACGCAGAAAAGGAATTCGGCAGTACGGAAGCGCAGAATCTTGTGTCAGTTGACATAAGTGACGGTGTCGGTGCGGCGGTGATGATTGACGGAAATCTTTACACGGGCGCCACAGGCATGGCGGGCGAATTCGGACATGTTTCAGTTGACATGTGCGGCAAAAAGTGCCGCTGCGGCAGCCGTGGGTGTCTTGA